>ENA-OQHN01000009-OQHN01000009.1-human-gut-metagenome-genome-assembly--contig:-NODE-9-length-103294-cov-5.970960_pt1 | contig 103294 bp, 86 predicted proteins | sample MGYA00242564_ERZ504721 | MGnify/ENA primary metagenome ERZ504721 (study PRJEB26092, sample SAMD00036212) | human gut metagenome | host: Homo sapiens | study: EMG produced TPA metagenomics assembly of...
CCGATTTCGTTCATCGCTTCGATGACTTCGTCAGGCGGAATGACGCTGCGCACGCCGGCCAAGGCCGATTTCGGCCGCCGTAATCGCCAGGATAGCGTAGCAGGCGTTGCGCTTGACGCAGGGAACTTCGACCAGCCCGGGCTACGGGATCGCAGGCCAGCCCCAGCGTATTTTTTCATGCAGAGGGCGAAGGCCTGCAGTATCTGATCGTTCGTCCCGCCGGCCATTTCAGCAGCTGCGGCGGCAGCCATAGCGGCAGCCGTACCGCATTCGGGCCTGACAGCCGCCGACAGCGCCGGCCACTGGAGGCGTTGCGCGATACGACGGCGCGACGCCGGCAGCCGTAAACAGGGCGTTGACGCTCGTTTCCGTATCGACGTCCAGCTCTTCGGCTACGGCTGTCATGACGGCCGGCACGATGCCGCAGGACCCTGCCGTCGGGCAGGCGACGATTTTTAAACATCTTGGCGTTGGCTTCGCTGACCGCCAGGGCGTAGACGGCTGCTTTCTTCGCCAGCGGCCCCAGCAGCTTCGGCGCCGCTTTCAGGAGCTTGTCGGCATCGCCGCCGACGAGGCCGCTTACGGATTTTTCCGTATCGTTCAAGCCGGCGTCGATAGATTCTTTAAATACGGCCAGCCGGCCTTCCATGCGGCTGCGTACGGCTTCTTCCGTCTGTTCCGACGTTTCCATTTCGTGGCGCACGACGACTTCCGACAACGACAGGTTGTGCGTTGCCGCCGCGTCCATCAGTTCGTGAAGGGTTTTATATTCATACTGGTACATATCCTGTCCTCCTATAACGGCAGCAGCGTGACGACGCTTTCAATTCCGGAAATATTCTTAATCATGCTGACCATTTCCTGCGGAACCGGACTGTCCGTGCAGACAATCATGACGGCCGACGCATTTTTAGCGCTGCGGAATACGCGCATATTCGATACGTTAATATGACCGATAGCTAAAATCGTCGTAGCCTGGGCGATGACGCCGGGCTTATCGCGATGCACCGTAATCAGCGTATGCTCTTCGCCGCTGAGCAGGACGCCGGCGCCGTTGATCTCGCGGATTTCCATTTTGCCGCCGCCGAGGGATACGCCCAGTACTTCCATCTTCTTTCCCGTCTTTCCCGTCATGGCAATGCGCACCGTGTTGGGATGGTCTACCTCCGCTTCCGAGCGTTGAAATACGACGTTCATTCCCTGTTGGGCGGCCAGGTCGAAGGACGTACGCAGGCGGACGTCGTCAGCTGAAAAGCCTAATAATCCGGCAACCAGGGCCTTATCCGTGCCGTGGCCCTTATACGTCTTGGCAAAAGACCCGTATAAGGTAATCACGGCTTCTACAGGCTCATCCTTCAGGATTTCCCGAGCCATGAGGCCAATGCGGGCCGCGCCGGCAGTGTGAGAACTGGACGGACCGATCATAACCGGACCGACTACATCAAAAACTCCCATACTATACCTCCTTGTACTGCTTACCTATATGGATAAAATTTAAACTTGAAAGGCAATTTCTCTATCTAAATAAAAGCTGTATATGTACGCGTTGTCGACGGGAGCACCGAGGACCTGCGAGGCAGCCTGTCGATACAAAGCCAGCTGCACGGCGTAGCGCCGCCGAAAGGCCTCTTCATCGGGCAGGCGGTCCGTCTTATAGTCGACGAGGACCCATTGGCCGTCCTGCCAAAACAGGCAGTCGACGATCCCCTGCACGAGGACCCGCTCTCCCTCCTCCAGGGCCGGCAAATACCCGCCGCCGGGCAGGAGCACGCTGAACGGATATTCGCGCCGCACGTCGGGAGACAGGGCCATGCTCCGTCCCAGAGGGGAGCTGCAGAAGCGCCGTACAGACGGCACGAAAACGAGCTTCAGCTCTTCTTCGGAAAACAGCCCGTCGGCGCGCCACGACGCCATCTGCCGCCGTATATCCTCTTCGGTCATATCCGGCGTCAGCTGAATATACTGCATGACCTTATGCATAACCGTTCCCCGCCATGCGCCGCCGTCGCTGCCGTCTTGTTCCGCAAGCCAGGGCGGCGTCGGGCCGAAGGCATCTTCGTCCTCAGCGATGCCGGACAGCGCAGAAGCCGGCGGCTGCTCGTCCTCCATCGCTTCGGCGTAACGGAGGTTGTACTGCCGCTTGATTTCCGATACGGAAAATTTAGCCGCCGTCTCCGTCGCCGCCGGGTAGCCGTAAGTCCACGTCAGGGCTTGTTCCATCCACAGCGGCGCCGCCGTTCCCGTCGGCAGCCCCTCCTTCAGCCGGGCCAAGCGCGGTTCTTCCGCCAGCGCCTCTGCATCAGCCGCGGCCGCACCGACACGGCTATGAATCGTTACCTGCCACAGTTCGCTCTGCCACGACAGCGCGCCGCCCAAGAGCCAAGCATCGCATTCCGGCCGCGCCGCGATGCCGGGAAGGACCCAGTCGAAATACGAACGGGCCCGGGCCGGATTGACCTGGCCGCGCCAGCGCTGCCAGTCCCGCTCTAAGTGGGATGTATGGCCCGTGAGGATTAGTTTATCCCGGGCCCTCGTCATGGCCACGTAAAGCACTCGTTCTTCTTCAGCCGTGCTTTCCCAGCCGATCTGCGCGCAGATGCCGTTCCACAGGAGCGTCGGATAGGCCATGCGCCACTGGGCGTCGTACTGCTTCAGACCGATTCCCAAGGTATTGTGGAACAAGATGAGGGAATGCATGTCCTGACGGTTGAAGGCCTTGCCCATATCGGCGGCGATGACGACGGGAAATTCCAGCCCCTTGCTCTTGTGGATGCTCATGACGCGCACGACGTCTTCCCGCTCGCTCAGCACCTTGGCCGGAGCCAGATCCAACCCGTCTTCCTTCATCTTGTCGATGAGGCGCAAGTAGCGGAATATCCCGCGGAAGCCCGAAGCTTCATACTGCCGCGCTCTGTCGTACAGGGCCTGCAGATTGGCCTGACGGACAGCGCCGCCGGGCATTCCTCCGACGTAATCATAATAGCCCGTATCCCGATACAATTCCTGCAGCGTTTCCGCCACGCCGTGCCGGCGGCTGTACGTCCGCCAGGCCTGCAGCTTGGCGCAGAAGCCCAGCAATCGTTCTTTTTTCTCTCCATCATTCAAGGACGCGGCGTATGCCGGCAGATTCTGCCACAGGGACTGCGCTCCGGCCAGGCGCAGCTCAGCCAGCGACGGCTCGTCCATCGCCGCGATAGGAGAGCGCAGGACCGCCGCCATGGGCAAATCCTGTTCGGGATTGTCGATGCAGCGCAGAAGCGACAAGACGGTCTGCACCTCTATGGCCGCAAAATAGCCGCCGTTCTGCTCCGCATAGGCCGGGATGCCATGGGCCTGCAGGACGCGGAGCAGCACGTCCGCCTTCCCGGCCATGGACCGCAGAAGCACGACGATATGGCGATAAGCCAAGGGCTCCAGCGTACCGTCCTTACGGGCGGCCATCTTTCCCTGTTCCTTCAGCCGGCAAATCGACTCGGCGATGACCTGGCATTCCTGCTCAAAGGCCGTCATGTCCCGTTCCGGCGTCTCTTCGTCTGCCGACGCGTCGTCCCGCGCCGTATCGACGATATGCACCTCGGCAGGGCCGCCGACCCAGCGTTCGTCTTCCGGGGCGGTCCGTCCGGCATAGAGCCGTTCCCGTTCTCCATAGCCCATTCCGGCAGCTTCCTCAGTCATCGTCCTGGCAAACACTTCGTTGACGGCGTCGAGGATATTCGGGGCGCTGCGGAAATTCCTTCCCAAGTCGATACAGCGCTGCACGGCGCCGCCATCGCGGCTGAAGGATCTGTATTTTCCAGAAACAGCGTTGGGTCCGCCAGGCGAAAGCGATAGATGCTCTGCTTGATATCGCCGACCATGAAGCGGTTGTCGCCGCGGGAAATCAAGGTCGTAATCAGCTCCTGCACGCCGTTCGTGTCCTGATATTCATCGATGAGCACTTCCTTATAGGTCCGGCGCAGCTCTTCCGCTGCAGCCGAAGGCACGGGATGATCCGGTTCCGACTGCGGCGACAGGAGAATTTGCAGGCAGAAATGCTCCAAATCGCTGAAATCAATCCAGCCCTTTTCCTTTTTCGCGCCCCATAGGCCTCGGCGAAATCAGCCGTCAGCCGCACCAGCCCTTTCATGACCGGTGCCATCGCTCTCACGCCGTCCAGCCAGACGTCGGATGCGACGGAAAAATACGGCGTCTGAAGGCCTTCGGCAATTTCTTTTTTTACGTCGCTGCGCACGGCCTTGCATTGCTCCCAGAATGCCTTATCTTCATCCGACAGATTGCGCAGCCCCTTTAAGCGGGGAAATTCTACGGCCATGACGGCTTTCCGCATATCGTCCCATGCAGTGCATTCCAGGATGCGCCGCATCGAATCGGCTTCGGCAGCAAAGTCGGCTGACGGACCGGCAAAGGCCGGACGGACCTTCATCTCGCTTAAGATGCTTTCGTACCGTCCGAGCTGTTCCTCCACGCTGCTCCGCACCAGCGTTTTGACAGGCTCGCACCAATCCATTTCATCTATAGACGCGCCGTCGGACACGTTGTAGGCTTCGGCCGCATCGTCCAGCCATTTCCGGGGCCAAGGCATACTGCGCGAATAGTCGTACATGCGGCTGACCGTATCCATGAGCGCGTCGTCTCCCCGGTCATTGCCGAACATATCTGCCAGCGGGTAGAGAAAGGGCGCTTTCTCTTCGTCTTCATAATACGATAAAAACACAGCTTCCAGCACGCCCTTGCGCAGCAGGCGCAGTTCTTCCTCGCCGGCAATAGTCACGCGCGGGTCTATATCGATGGTATAGAAATACTTGCGTATGACGTCCTGACAGAAGGAATGAAGCGTCGATATGTGGGCCGACGGCAGCAGCGCCAGCTGGCGCTCTACAGCCGCATCGCCCGTGTCGGCCAATACCTGAGCCAGGGCCGCTCCTACGCGTTCCCGCATTTCCGCCGCCGCCGCCTTTGTAAACGTCACGACCAGCAGCTCCGTTATGTCGACGGGGTCGTCCTTGTCGAGGAGCCGGCGGATAATTCGCTCTACGAGAACGGCCGTCTTGCCCGAGCCAGCCGCGGCAGACAGCAGCAGTGTCTGCCCCCGGCTGTCAATGGCCGCCTGCTGTTCCGGTGTCCAGGCCATGTTCGCTCCCTCCTTCGTCCAATTTTTCCAGCAAATCCTCTTTACGTATTGTCACGACGTCGTAGCCGTTGTCAGGCAGCTGCGCGTCAAACCGGCAGACGGCGTGATAGGGGCAATAGCGGCACGGGCTGGCCTGCCCCAATAAAATAGGCCGCACGGCGATGTCGCCGCTGTCTATGCGGCCGGCGATTTCGCGAATCCGCGCAACGGCCAGCGTCAGCAGCTTCTGCCATCCCGCTTCATCGTACATCGTATGGGATACGTTGCTCAAGGTGCCGTCTTTTTTTAACCGTAAATTCAAAAATTCCGAATAGCCTTCCATCGACGTGTCCAGAGCCGTCATGACCTGGCTGTCGTCGAGATAATATCCGCTGAGGCGGCTTTTTTTATCGTATAAGGTCTTCTTTTCCTCTTCGTCGGCCACATGATCCAGAGACGTCTTGTCGTTGCGGACGTAGCAGTACAAGATAGCCGCCGGCACGGCGTCTTCGCCCATGTTCAGGAGCGCTACGTACATGTACGTCAGGAGCTGCAGCTCCAGGCCCACGAATACCTGGCTCAAATCGAGCTGCTTCCGCCCCGATTTATAGTCGATGACGACGACGTATTTGGCATCGCCGTCCCGCATGGAATCGACGCGGTCAATCTGCCCGGTGACGACGACTTCCAAGCCGTCAGGCAAGGTAAAGCGCAGGGCTTCCCACGGACTTCCCTTGCGGCCGAAGGCCTTTTCCAGCCCTTCCATATGAAACTGGGACGACTCGCTGAACTGGCAAAGACGCCGCACTGTCCGGGCCAGGGTTTGAATAAGGCGTTCCTTGATCTGCGCGAAATAGGCGTTGGACATGAGGATGTCGTGCTGTATATACGGAGCGAGCCGTTCCGTAGCCTGGCGGCATGCTGCCGGAATGTCTTCCGCTCGGAGGTCGCGCCACTGCTTGTGTTCGCGAAGCAGGTCTTCACCTAAAATGCGCAGCGCGCCGTGGACGAGCATGCCCAAATCGGGGGCAGAAAAGTGATACATTTGCCGTTCTTCCAGCAGCAGGCCGTAGCGGGCAAAATAGGCGAAGGGACAGCTGCGGTACTGTTCGAATTTCGTGACGGAGCCCCGCAGGACACCGTCGGGCGCGTACAGCCGCTTGACGAGCGGCGCCGGCAGCCGCAGGGGCTGATTGCGGTGAAACAAGCCCTGCACGGCCTGCGCCGCCCGCTCTTTCCAGCCGTGACTGCAGGCCCAGTCGTACAAGGCCCACCAAACGTCGTCCGTTTCTTTGCCCTCTGACGCAGGCCGCAGCATGACAGGCAGCCAGGACAGGGCCGCCGGAAGGGACGTAATGAACTCGGCCTCGCGTCCCCCTTCAATCATCCCCGTTTCATGGCCGACAGCCTCGACATAGCCCTTTTCTTCTATCTGCCGAATCCACGACGACGGCTCCATCGCCCCGCCGTCATCGCCGGCCAGAATATACGACAGGTGCAGCTGCTCTCCGGCCCGGCCGGCAGCCAGATAAAAGAGGAATTTTTCCTGGAACGAACGGAACCGGCTGTCCGGACCGAGCCGGACGCCCAGAGCCTCCAGCTTCCGCCGCTCGGCGTCGTTCAGCATCCCCTCTTCGCTCGTGCGCTGGGGGAACACGCCGTCGTTCAGGCCGCAGAGGAAGACGACGCGGGCCTGCATATTGTAACCCCGTTCGACCGATGTAAACGTAACATGATCCAGCGTCGGCGGAATTAAACTGAATTTCAGCTGCTCCAGCCCGTCCCTTACGATCTGGGAAAACTCCTGCAGCGGCACGACGTCGTCGCCGCACACGCGGACGATTTCATGGAGGAAGGCGACGATGCGCTTCCAAACCTGCTCATGTTCCTTTCCTTCGGCAGCCCGGCCGGCCCCTTCATCGTCCAGCTTCCACTGCTGCAGCGACTGGGAAACGCCCAGGTCATACAGCCATCGGTACAGCAGCGTGCACCAGTCTGCCAGGGAATGGTCTTCCTGCGCCTCTTCCCAGCACGGCTGCAGGGCGTCCCATACGGAGCGGCGAATATCATTGATCCGCCGTATCGTTTCTTCTTCGCCTTCGTCTACGCCATGGCCTTCTTCGATATAGCGGCTCCTTCCGTACTGCCAGTCCTCGCCGGCCAGCCAATGATAGCCCCGGATTCCGTAGGCCAGGCAATAGTTTTCCAAATCGTCGGCATCGCGCCGGCTGATGGGGAACAAATCCGTTTTCAGCAGCTGAAACAACGGCTCGTGGGCCCAGCGGGACGTAAACACCTCCAGCAGGGAGGAAATGGCCTCCGCCGCCGGATGGGACGTCATGGGACGCCGGTAATCGCTGAAAAAGGGAATGCCGTATTTGGCGAATATTTCCTCGGCAATATGGTAATAGGACTCGCCGATCCGCGCTAAAATAAGAAAATCGCGGTAGCGGTATCCCCGTCGGCACAAGGCCTGAATGCGTCGGGCCGCCGCGTCGAGCTCCAGCATCCGGCTTCCGCACTCTGTCAGCGTCAAGCCCTTGACGGCCTCAGCCTGGACCGGCGGCACAGGACGGAAGAACTCATTCAAAAATACAGAAAGGCCGCCTCCGTCAGTCCTGGCAACGCGCCGTACCTCCAGATGCGGAAATATGCGGCGCAGCTCCTTATACACGGCATAGGGCCGGTGGAACAGAGCCGTTTCCCGACGCTGCGCCTCAACGCGGTCCGGATCCATCGTCAGAGTAATCGTGACCTGAGCCGCCGCCTGTTCGATGGCCTGCAGCACTTCCAGCTGCCGCGGCGTAAACCACTGGAACCCGTCGACCCACACGTAAGCGCCCTGCAAAAAGGAATACGAAGGAATTTCCCTTGCCAGTACGGTCATCGTATCGTCAGCGCTGCCGAACCGTTCCTCTAAATAGGCCGTATATCCCTGGTACAGCAGCGCAATATCCATGAGCTTACGGCTCAAGGTCTGGCTGCCCAGCAGGGACGCGGCATGGCGCAGCATATCGGGACCGATGCAGAAGGAACGGCACTCGCCGATAAACCGGCCGGCTGTTTCTACGAAATTGTCCTGCCGCGCCGCCGTCTGCAGCACCGTAAACTCATCTGCGTGCCGACGCAGCAGCCGCTGCAAGATAAGCTTCTGCGCCAATTCCGATACGAAGGCGCAGTCCTTGCCCTTTTCCTGAAATACGCGGTAGGCCAGCCGCGAAAACCCGACGATCTGCGTCCCCATAAAGCCCTTTTCCGGCAGCGACTCAGCAAATCGCCGCTCCGCATTATACGACGCCTGATCGGGCACGATGAGAAGCGTGCGGCGGCCTTGGGCCGCTTCCGCCTTCATCTGCGAAAAGCAATATTCCGTTTTTCCGCTTCGGCCCTTGCCAAACAAAACAGTCAGCGCCACGGCAACTCCTCCCTTCCACTGTGCACTCTGAAATTACATTTTCAATTATTGTATCATATTTTCTGCACGCATAAAACCGAAATGCCCATGCAAAAAAAGTCCGGCAAAGCGATTCGCCTCTGCCGGATCTTCCAGTTTATTATGCAATTATATAGCTGCGCAGGCCGATTTCAGAAACGGCGCGCGCCGCCGTTCTTCCCGATACAGCCACTTCAAATCGTACGGTTCAAACACGACGCGGCGGTATGCGTCTACGTCCATCATCGTTCCGTCCCAATCGGAGTGGATGTCGCCATTCTGCTTGATCAGGATATCGTACAGGATATCGTAGGTCACGCCGTCCCTTTCATCCCGTTCCACAATAGTGCTGTACGGAAGGGTCTTGTGATAGGTCAGTTCCATCCCCTTGTAATCGAAATGGAAGCCGCAGCGCATACGGCAGCCGTCCAGCCCCGTATAGCGGGCGATGTACTTCAAATCGTGAAGAATTTTGTCGTTCTTTTCGTCGTACAGGTTTTCCGGCGTCGTTTCCGTATAGTCGAAACGGAATTGGATCGACGCGCCGGGAATGGCATGAAACCGTTCCAAATACGGGATCAAATCGCGGGCCGGATAGTTTTTATACAGCACGCAGTTGATTCGGAACGGCACGGCCAGGCGCCCCAGCAATTCGTCGTTCGATTCTACGACATAGTGCTGCATGTGGCGCGACACGTTGATGCAGGTAATCTTGTCCTTATTGCGCTGCGTAAAGGCGATAATATCGTCTTCGGTCTGAAACTCCGACACAGGCAGCGTCGTATTGATATATACCTTATGCGTACGGGGAATGCAGTCGAGCATATGCTGCAGCGAATCCAGGTCTGCGAAGGGCTCGCCACCGGTAAACACAAAATCGCAGTACGGCGTGATGGCGTCCATGCGGGCGATGCTTTCGCAGATTTTTTCCGCCGAAAACCCTGTCATATCGGAATATTCTTCTTTATTAATGCAGAACGGGCAGTGATTGCGGCAGTTATACGGCACAAATACCGTCACCGTCGCCCCGCCTTCTCTTGTCTTGTACGGATGCCTGACGTGAACTGCCGGCTCCGCTGCTTCATGTATCATGCTGTTCATTTCTCTTTCGCCTCAACTCTTGAGCAGTCGCCGTCAATATGCTCCCACACCGCTTTGCCGCCGTAAGAATAAAAGGATTTTCATACGGCTCAAAGCAGACACACTGGCGCGGCTGCCCCTTTATCCACACTCCATTCTACCATAAAATTTCATTTCGTCCAATACATATTGCGTATTCTTTTATAGCATACATCGTATAGCAAATAATTCACATATCACATATTAATGCAGGGCCTGGGTAATCTCGGCAGCCGTTTTCTTGACGGCCTGAATAATCTGCTCCTGCATGTCTTCCGTCACGCGGGATACCGGACCGGACACGCTGATAGCGGCGATGATTTCGTGATTTGAAAAAATAGGCGCGGCAATGCAGGTCATGCCCAGCTCGACTTCCTCTCGCTCAATGGCGTAGCCGTTGCGCCGAATGGCTTCCAGCTCTTTCAGCAGCTCGTCCCAGTCGGTAATCGTATATTCCGTAAACTTCTTCAATTTGCATCCTGCGTACCGGCGGCAGTATGATTCGGAAAAGGCCAGCAGGCATTTTCCCGACGCCGCGCAGTAGCTGGGCCGGATCGCGCCGATAGGAGGCGCCATGTCGACGGTCTGCGGCGATTTGATTTTTTCCAGTATGACGTGCTGCGGATACGGCGCGTCGGACTGGACAAAGGTCGTCATGTGGACGCTCTCCTTGCATTGAAGGGACAGAGCCTTCGCATAGGGGTAGGCGACCTTTTGAAAGGATTCCTTTTCGCGGAACAGCATGCCCAGGGAGTAGACCTGAAGCCCCAGCCAATACAGTCCCGTTTCGCCGTCGCGGCGCACGAAATCCCGCCCTTCCAGCGTATCCAGGGTCCGGCTCACGGTGCTCTTGTGCATTCCCATCTTTTTGCTGATCTGCGTAAGGCTCAGAGGCGCTTCTTCCTGTAAAAAGAGTTGAAGGATTGCCAGCGCCCGGTCAATTGATTCTATCATACGTTCCGCTCCTTCCTGCCAACAGCGTGCAGTTCCCGCCAACGCAATAGCTGTTGCGTCGATGCAGTCTTACGTTTCATTATACGTACATTGGGAAGGATGTCAATATGTACGTTTACTCGTCCCTTTCTTCAGGTTTTGCCGCCGCAGAGCCGAGGCCCTGTTCATATAAGCCCTTCGCCAGCGTTTGCAGAAGATCCAGGCATTCCATGTGGGTCAGCCAGTTTTTAGGCACGTACTTCGCGCCGTATAATGCGCCGGCGATGCTGCCGCTGACGGCGCCGCACGTATCGCTGTCGCCGTCCTGATTACAGGCCATGATGACGGCGTCCTTCAGGGAGGTCGTCTTCATGACGCAGTATAAGGACAGGGCCAGGGCTTCGTCGGCATTCCATCCCAGGCCGAGCTTCTTCATGGACCGCACGGGGTTTCTGTCGCTCATGGCTTCGTCAACGGCGGTCTGCAAGGTCTTCCATAATTCGACGCCGCCTTCTTCCTGCTGCAGCCGTTCAAAAGCACCGGCAATAGCCTGCCCCAACGTCTTTCCGGCAGCCAGCAGCGAAATAACAGCACTGAACGTTCCCGCCGCTAAATAAGCCGTCGCGCCGCCGTGTGTCAGCAGCGCCGCCCGGCATCCCACGGCAAAGGCCGCATCGGCGTCGCCGGCATAAAACAATCCGACGGGGCCGGTCCGCAGGACGGCGCTGCTCTTGCAGGCATTGGCCTTTTTTTCCTTCGTAAAGCGCAGCCCTGACGCCAAGGCAATCAGGCAGGCCTTGCCGGGAGCCCGGCGGGCAAACAACAGCGGTTCGCCCATGAGGTCGTATCCAAACGACTCTTCATGAGCCTGTTTTTTCATCCACCGCGCATGTTCCGGCCGGATAATCCGCTCGGTCTGGGTATAATACCAGCGCATGTAAGACCGGTACAGCCCTTCTTCCGGCGCGAGGCCGTCGTGCTTGGCCCAGAGCAGTCCGTCGGCCGTAAACAAGGCCAGCTGCGTGTCGTCGGAAATAATGCCCCGCTTGCCGTTCGCTTCCAATTTCAATACGGTCCGCAGCCCATAGGGACCGTACTTCTTATGAATCGTCTTCAAATCGACATATTCGATGAGATACCCTAACGCATCGCCTGCCGCGCCGCCCAACATGCATCCTACAAACCGTTCCGCTCCATCCATGGCTCTACCTCCAAAAAAATCGAAAAAAACATTTACATTATCGCCATTATTAGATATAATATTAATTTTACACATATACAGTATACCAGATAATAGCGGCCATACGCAAATAATATCTTGACATGTACAGGCTGCTTACTCGTACTTGCCTATTTTTGTACGATATATACCCCCATGGGATTACAAAAATCAGCCGAATCCTGTATAATGAACCATAACGGCGTACTGCGGCGCCGTCAAAGGACTTCTGTTTTAAGAAAGGATTGGATTATGAATACATCTACTGCCACCGCGACGGCTGCCGTCGCCCAAGACGTAAAAGAACAGGTCGCCCAGGGCGTGACCATGCTGGACCGCATTACAAATCTGCTGATTGACCGCGGGCCGGACATTCTATTTGCTATCGTCATCTTCATCATTGGCCGGTATATTGCCAAGCTGCTGAAAAACATCGCCGTGCGCATGATGACCCACGCCAACTACGACCACACCGTCATCACCTTCGTCAGCCAGATCATTTATTACGCCGTCATGGCCCTCGTCGTCCTGTCCGCCGTCAACAAGCTCGGCGTACCGACGACGTCCTTTATCGCCGTCTTCGGCGCCTTCGGCTTAGCCGTAGGCCTGGCCCTGCAAAACAACCTGTCAAACTTCGCCTCGGGCCTGCTCATCCTCATTTTTAAGCCCTTTAAGTCCGGGGACTGGGTCAGTATCAGCGGCGTCGAAGGAAGCATCAAGGCGATTCAGGTGCTGAATACGGCCATTATCACCAAGGACAACAAAACCGTATTCATCCCCAACTCGCTCATCACCTCTTCCCAGGTCACGAACAGCTCCTATTTGGACGAACGGTTTATTCCCTTCCTCTTCGACATCAGCTACAATAATGACCATCACAAGGCCATCGCCGTCTTGAAGGATATATTTGCTAGAGACTCGCGCATTCTCAACAACGACACATTGGAAATCGGCATTAAAGAATTCGCCGACAACTCCGTCCGCATCGCCGCCTATCCCAAGGTCCGACGCCAGGACGTCATCCCCACGACGTACGACATCATGTCGGCCGTAAAAGACGCCTTCGACGCCAACGGCATCGAAATCCCTTACCCGCAGCGCGTCGTATATGTCCAGAAAACAGAACAAAAAGATAACTAAGATTCACCGCACAGCAAAAAGGCCACCGCACCAAGCGATGGCCTTTTGTCATATCTTGTTTTATTATTTCAACAACTCGTACACCGAAGCTACCGTATCGTTCCACAGCGAAGCTGTTTCTTCCTCAGCGGCGATGGCTCCGCGGCCGGTTTCGCACTGGCGCTTTACCGAGGCCGGAGATGTGCCGTTATACGTATTGCGCTGGTTTACGCACGTTTCGATGTCCAGGAAGTGATGAATGTCTTCGGCAAAGAGAGGACTCATGGACTGCAGTTCATCCAGCGTGAGCTGCTGCAGCACCTTCCCCTGCTCGATGCAGTAATGAACGGCCTTGCCGACGACGGCGTGGGCTTCGCGGAAGGGCAGTCCCTTTTTGGCCAAATAGTCGGCCATGTCCGTTGCGTTGGAAAAATCGCTTTCCAATACGTCGCGCATATGCTGCCCGTTGACCGTCATCTTGTCGATCATGGCGGCGTAAATCGTAAGGGCAAATTTCAGGTTGTCGACGGCGTCAAACAGACCTTCCTTATCTTCCTGCATGTCCTTGTCGTAGGCCATGGGAATCCCCTTCATCATCGTCAGCACGCCCATGAGATGGCCGTAGAACCGGCCCGTCTTGCCGCGGACGAGCTCGCAGATATCGGGGTTCTTCTTCTGCGGCATAATAGAAGATCCTGTGCAGTGGGAATCATCCAATTCAATGAACTTGAATTCCGACGACGACCAGAGGATGAATTCCTCTGACAACCGGCTCAAATGCATCATGAGCTGGGCCGCAAATTCCAGAAAGGCGATGATGTAGTCCCGGTCGCTGACGGCATCGAGGCTGTTGTCGTAAATCTTGCCAAAATGGAGCGTACGGGCCACGAAGGGCTGATCCAGGGGATACGTCGTGCCGGCCAGCGCGCCTGCGCCGAGAGGCATCATATCGGCCATATCCCAGGCGTATTTCAAATGAGCGAAATCACGGGACAGCATGGAGAAATAGGCCATCAGGTGATGACTGAACAAGATGGGCTGGGCCCGCTGCAAATGGGTATAGCCCGGCATGATGACGTCGCCGTACTTCTCCGCCGCTTTGACGATGGATTCCTGCAGCTGGATAATCAACTTCGCAATCGCGGCGATTTCCCGGCGCGCGTACATATGCGTGTCCAGCGCTACCTGGTCATTGCGGCTCCGGCCCGTATGAAGCCGTTTGCCCGCTTCGCCGATAGCGTCGGTCAGGCGCTTTTCGATATTCATATGAATGTCTTCCAGCTCGACGGAAAATTCAAATTCACCTTGTTCAATTTGCTCGTAGATGGCTTTCAGCCCGGCTACGATCGCATCCTTATCTGCCGAAGAAATAATGCCCTGCCGTTCCAGCATCGTCGCATGGGCGATGCTGCCGCAAATATCTTCCGCATACATGCGGCAGTCAAACTGGATGGAGGCGTTAAACTCTTCTACGCTTTTATCCGTGGCCTTCGTAAACCGGCCGCCCCATAATTTCATAGTACTAGTCTCTCCTTATTTTCCTGCTTTTTCTGCGTGCTGCTTCATGAGGGCCCGCATCTTGAGCGGCAGGCCGAAGAGGTTGATGAAGCCTTCCGCGTCGGTCTGATCGTATACGTCGTCTTCGCCGAAGGTGACGTATTCTTCGCTGTACAGAGAATACGGCGACGTAGAGCCGGCGCTCATGATGTTGCCCTTATAAAGTTTCAATTTGACCGTACCCGTGACGGTTTTCTGCGTTTCGTTGACGAAAGCGTCCAGCGCTTCCCGCAGCGGCGAGAACCATTTGCCGTCGTATACGAGTTCAGCGTATTCGTTGGCGACCTTTTCTTTATAGTGATACGTATCCCGGTCTAAGCACAGGTATTCCAATTCTCTGTGCGCGTACATGATAATCGCTCCGCCGGGGTTTTCATAAATACCGCGGCTCTTCATGCCGACCAGTCTGTTTTCTACGATATCGACGATGCCGACGCCGTTTTTCGCACCGATTGCGTTGAGTTCCGTCAAGAGTTCGACAGCGCCCATCTTCTGGCCGTTGACGGCGACGGGAACGCCCTGTTCGAAATCAATCGTAACGTATTCGGGAACGTCGGGAGCTTTTTCCGGCGGCGTCGTGACCATGTACACCATATCCTTCGGTGCGTTGGCCGGATTTTCCAAATCGTCGCCTTCGTGGCTCAGATGCCAGATATTCCAGTCCATGCTGTACGGATAGGGATTTTCTTCCGATTTATAATCAATGGGCACGCCGTGTTTTTCAGCGTAAACCAATTCGTCTTCACGGGATTTCATATCCCACATTCTCCAGGGAGCGATGAGCTTGATTTCCGGAGCCAGGGCCTTTACGGTCAATTCGAACCGAACCTGGTCGTTGCCCTTGCCGGTCGCGCCGTGAGCGATGGCGTCGGCGCCTTCCTGCTTGGCGATTTCAACGAGCTTCTTGGAAATGAGAGGCCGGGCGAAGGACGTGCCTAACAGATATTTGCCTTCATATACGGCGCCGGCTTTTACTGTCGGCCAAACATATTCTTCCAGAAATTCCTTTTTAATATCCATGATGTATACTTTGGAAGCACCGGAAGCGTAAGCTTTCTTTTCAATAGCTTCAAAGTCGTCGGGCTGCCCTACGTCGGCGCAGGCCGCGATGACTTCCGCGCCGGAATAATTTTCTTTCAGCCAGGGAATAATGACGGACGTATCCAAACCACCGGAATAGGCTAAAACAATTTTTTTGATTTCACTCATGATAACTTCCTCCTCTATGCAACATACATACTGTAACTGCTATTCTTGTCTACGGGTGTTAGTATACACCCATTTGGAATAATATGCAAGTATATTGCATAAATTTTTGTAAGATATTTAAAAAAAGAGCCGCAAGCCAATGCTTGCAGCTCTTTCTATATTTCAGTCAGTTCGTGATCTTAGGCGAATTATGCTTCGATTTCGGATACGACGCCTGCGCCTACCGTACGGCCGCCTTCGCGGATAGCGAAGCGGAGGCCCGGTTCAATAGCAATCGGCGTAATCAGTTCTACGTCCATCTTTACGTTATCGCCAGGCATGCACATTTCCGTGCCTTCCGGCAGTTTGATAACGCCCGTTACGTCCGTCGTGCGGAAGTAGAACTGCGGACGGTAGCCGTTGAAGAACGGCGTATGACGGCCGCCTTCGTCCTTCGTCAAAACGTATACCTGCGCCTTGAACGTCGTGTGCGGATGAATCGAACCCGGTTTTGCCAATACCTGGCCGCGTTCGATTTCTTTACGGTCGATGCCGCGGAGCAGCGCGCCGATGTTGTCGCCGGCTTCTGCCAAGTCGAGGAGCTTACGGAACATTTCTACGCCCGTTACGACGGTCTGTTTCGGTTCGTCGGACAAGCCTACGATTTCGACTGCGTCGCCTACTTTAACCGTACCGCGTTCTACACGGCCCGTTGCTACGGTGCCGCGGCCCGTAATCGTGAATACGTCTTCAACAGGCATCAGGAACGGTTTGTCCGTCGGACGGTCCGGCGTCGGGATGTATGCGTCTACTTCGTCCATCAGTTTGAGGATAGACTGTTTTGCTTCTTCGTCGCCTTCGAGGGCTTTCAGTGCGGAGCCTACGACGATAGGTACATCGTCGCCGGGGAAATCGTAGGAGCTCAGGAGGTCGCGGACTTCCATTTCTACGAGTTCGATCAGTTCAGGGTCGTCAACCTGGTCGGCTTTGTTGAGGTATACGACGATAGCCGGTACGCCTACCTGACGGGCCAACAGGATGTGTTCGCGAGTCTGGGGCATCGGGCCGTCAGCTGCGCTTACGACGAGGATAGCGCCGTCCATCTGAGCAGCGCCGGTGATCATGTTCTTAACATAGTCGGCGTGGCCCGGGCAGTCAACGTGGGCATAGTGACGGTTGTCCGTTTCGTATTCAACGTGAGCCGTGTTGATCGTAATGCCGCGTTCGCGTTCTTCCGGAGCCTTATCGATATCAGCATAGTCTTCGAATTTAGCATAGCCTTTTTCGGACAATACTTTCGTAATAGCAGCCGTCAACGTCGTTTTGCCATGGTCAACGTGACCAATCGTGCCGATGTTAACATGGGGTTTGGTTCTTTCGTAATGTTCTTTTGCCATTTTACTGATTTCCTCCTTTAGGAAAAAATTTACCATCTATATTGTATTCTATCACACAATATCTATTTTTGCTCTGTTTTCAGAAAAAAATAGTATTGCATATAGAAATAACCTCGTAAAACGAGGTTATAAATGTGGTGGCGGCTCGGAGATTCGAACTCTGGACACTGCGGGTATGAACCGCATGCTCTAGCCAACTGAGCTAAGCCGCCATGTTTGGAGCTATTGACCGGGATTGAACCGGTGACCTTATCCTTACCAAGGATACGCTCTACCGACTGAGCTACAACAGCTTACACCGTTCAAAGCACATATACAGTTTTTCTTTACTGCCTTGCAGCAAAAAATTTGGTAGCGGGGGCAGGACTTGAACCTACGACCTTCGGGTTATGAGCCCGACGAGCTACCAACTGCTCCACCCCGCGATGATATGGTGGTGGGGGAAGGATTCGAACCTTCGAAGGCAGTCGCCGGCAGATTTACAGTCTGCTCCCTTTAGCCACTCGGGAACCCCACCATACCTGGAGCCGACAATAGGACTTGAACCTACAACCTACTGATTACAAGTCAGTTGCTCTGCCAATTGAGCTATGTCGGCATGTCCTGTCTCACAGAACGTAATTGATTATACTGGATAATCTCGATTCTGTCAAGACATTTTTCAGAAGTTTTTTCTTTCTTCAAAAGCTTTTCTTTTAAAGAAGTCTTTAAAACCGCTGACTTGGATAGTATACTATACTCTATAGAAAAAAGCAAGAGATAAGTTCAAAAATTTTGGAGGATATTTTTATATGATAGACAGCACAGATATAAAACGGTTTGCCGCCGCCCTTGGGTTGGACTGCGCCGGCGTCGCCCCGGCCGATCTGCCCCGGCCGCCTTATGCCGAAGAACCGCCGTGCCCGCTGGCCGCCGGCACAGGAGACGAGCGATACGAGCCGCGTCTCCTTCTCCCGTCGTGCCGTTCCGTCATCGTCGTCTTAGTTCCCTATTACACGGCGCAGACAGAACAGGCCAATCTCTCCCTCTATTGCCGGAGCGCAGATTATCATGCCGTCGTCGGTGCCTATTTAGATCAAATCGCCGCATATCTGCAGCGGCAATACCCCGGCAGCGAGCAGCACTGCATCGTCGATACGTCCCCGTTGTCAGACCGCTGGCTGGCCTATCAGGCCGGCTTGGGATTTTTCGGAGACAATCGCTGCCTCATCAACGATACGTACGGCTCCTACGTCTTTATCGGCAGCATCCTCACGTCCCTTCCCTTTGCGCCGGACCAGCCCCTGCAAAAGGAATGCCGCCATTGCGGCGCCTGCCAGTCGTCCTGTCCGGGACAATGCTTCGCCGGCGGCGCGTACGATTACAGCCGCTGCAAATCGTATATTACGCAAAAAAAAGGCAGCCTTACGCTGCCTGAAATACGATGTATAGAAAAAACGCCGCTCATCTTCGGCTGCGACATCTGTCAGGAATCGTGTCCCCACAACGCCGGCGCCAAGGCGACGCCTCTTCCGGAATTTTACCGGAACCGCCTGTCCCAGCTTTGCCCTTCGGATATCGAATCGCTGTCCAACAAACAGTTCCAGCAGGCCTTCGGCGACCGGGCCTTCGCCTGGCGCGGCAAAAAGGTGCTGCTCCGCAATCTGGAATATGCGGCTAAGCCGGACGCCGCGTCAACTAAAAATCGAAACGACGGCAAAGACGACGTATAACAAGACGACGGCAGCCAAGACGGCCACGGCAGCCAGGGGCAGCAGCAGAACGGCAATACTTCGTCCCGTCCCCATGGCGTACGTTTCTTTGACGGCCCATACGTCCAATACCAGGGCCCAGACGCCTGCCGCCAGCGACACGGCCTGCACCAGCAGCTCCGGCGCTACGAATACGAAGCTGCCGGCTAAGGTCGCTAAATTGAGGGGGATTTCCGTAAAGCAGAGGGCCGCGGCCAGGCTTTTCATAGACCCGTTTCGCCCGAGAAGGCGGGCGGCTCCATGATACAGCAAGATGCGCGCGGCAAAACAGAAGGCCGCTCCGCCGTACATGGCTATGGCCGTCCACACTGCCGCATCCTGCCACTGCGCCCATACGGACACGACCGAAAGCAGCACCGAAAGGGACCATACGACGACGCCTTCGCGAAGGCGCTGCTCCGGAACGATGACGGCCAGCGTTTCCTTAGGCGATACGACGATGCCGTAGGCCAGGGCTAAGGCTTCTTCAAGGTAATATCTCATTGCTGACGCGCTCCTTTCCATATCATAAGGGGGAAGGGAATTCTCTGTCCGGCTTCATACAGCCCTTCGGCCAGAGAAGGCGCTGTTATCTTTCCGGACACCAGCTGCTCCCAGGAGAAGGCGTCGTCGTATGTCACCGTCGCCACCTTGTCCGGATTGGCGTGAATCAATGTCCCTGCATAACCTAAAGCGTCGTAATAATTCCCCAGCTCGTCGACGAGGCCTGCCTCCTTCGCCTGTACGCCCGTAAATACCCGGCCGTCAGCCAGGGACCGCGCCTTTTCGCTGTCCATATGGCGCTGCTCGGCCACGACGGCGACAAACTGCTCATACATGTCGTCGACCATATTCTGGGTCAGCTGCCGTTCCTCCTCGGTCATCGGACGGAAGGGCGAAAAAATATCCTTATGGGGTCCGGATTTGATTTTTTCTTCCCGTACGCCCAGCTTTTCGCTCAGGCCCTGCACATCATAATACGACATATACACGCCAATGCTTCCCGTAATCGTCGAAGGATTGGCGTATATTTTATCTCCGTAAGCCGCCAGCCAGTAGGCCCCCGACGCGGCCGTATCGCCCATGGATACGACGACGGGCTTGCCGGAATCCTTCAGCTTCTGCAGCTCTGCCGCCGCTTCCTGCGTCGCCGCCGCGCTGCCGCCGGGGCTGTTGACGCGCAGCAGCACGGCCTGTACGCTGTCATCCTGCCTGGCCTTGCGGAACTGGCGCATCAGCGCTCCCGACGTCGTCGAAGACGAGCTTCCCCAAGCCATATCGGCGTCATCGCCGCCGACAATCGGACCATTGACGCGGATAACGGCTACGCGCGGCTCCTGATACAGCTTCCGCACGCTATCCGAGCGGGACAGGGACCCGGCCGCGGCAACGGCAATAAACAGCACTGCCGCAACGACGCCGGCAATGCGGATTTTTTTCTGCTTTTCCATAGAGCCTCCTCCATACAAAAATAAGGGACGCAAGAGCGACGGCTCTCTATCCCTTACGTATTACGGACGATCTTCATGGGTCGTATCCAAATTCAAGAATAAAGTATACTCGCCCTTGAAGTACAGCTTTACAGAACCAACAGGGCCGTTGCGGTGCTTGGCCAGTATGATTTCCGTAATATGCTGATTTTCCGTTTCCTTATCATAATAATCTTCGCGATATAAAAACGACACGATATCAGCGTCCTGTTCCAGCGCGCCCGATTCGCGCAGGTCGCTGAGCATAGGCCGCTTATCCTGCCGGCTTTCTACGCTTCGGCTGAGCTGCGACAGGGCGATGAGGGGCACCTTGAGCTCCCGGGCCAAAGCCTTCAGCGAACGGGAAATTTCAGAAATTTCCTGCTGGCGGCTTTCAGAGTTGCGCCCCTGCATGAGCTGCAGGTAGTCGACGATGATTAGGTCCAGGCCGTGTTCCGCCTTGAGACGGCGGGCCTTGGAGCGCATCTCCGTCACGGAAATGCCCGGCGTATCGTCGATGTAAATAGGCGCCTGATACAATTTATCGCAAGCGTCGGTCAGCTTCGTCCACTCATCGTCGCTGTTGAGCTGGCCCGTGCGCAGCTTCTGCGAATCGATGTGGGCGATTTGGCACAGCAGACGCTGTACGAGCTGCTCCTGAGACATTTCCAGGGAAAAGAACGCGACAGTCTTATGCTGCTTTACGCCTACGTTCTGCGCGATATTCAGGGTAAAGGCCGTCTTCCCCATGCTCGGACGAGCCGCGACGAGGATTAAGTCCGACGGCTGCAGCCCCGACGTCAGGCGGTCTAAATCGCGAAATCCCGTAGGCAGGCCCGTAATGCCCGCCTTATTTTCGTACAGCTTGGTGATCTTGTCCAGCGTTTCTTCGACGACGACGCCGACAGGCGCGAAGTCTCCCCGCCGCTTGCTCTCGGAAATCTGTAAGATACGCCGTTCGGCGTCGTCCAGCAAATCCTCCGGCTCTTTCTCGCCGTCGTAAGCCTCCGAGGTCAATTCGGTGCACGTCGTAATGATATTGCGGGCCAAGGCCTTTTCCGCCACGATATTGGCGTGATATTCGATATTCGCGGCCGTCGCGACCAGGTTCGGCAGGCTGAGGATGTACTCCAGACCACCGACGTCGTCGAGCTTCTTCATACGCCGCAGTTCTTCCGGCAGGGTAATGACATCGACTTCCTTGTTGTCGTGATGCAGGTGCTCCATGGCTTCGAAAATCGTCCGGTGCACTTCCCTGTAAAAATCGCCGGGCCGCAGCTTTTCCATAGCGGCTACGACGGCGTTGTGCTCCAGCATCATAGCACCGAGCACGGCCTGCTCCGCTTCTACGTTCTGCGGCGGAATCCGCTGCTCCATAGTATATGCACACTCCTACTTTACAAACATAATGTCCAACACATCCTGAATCGTTTCGGCGCAGCGTATATCCAAATCCAGATGATGTTCCGGAATATCCTGCCCATTGTCCTTAGGAATGACGATGGCCTTCATGCCGGCCTGGCAGGCGCCGTAGGCCTTTTCAAATACACCGCCGACGGGCTTTACCTGCCCCCGCACGGAAATTTCGCCTGTAACAGCCACATCCTGACGGATCGGCGTCTGCGTAATAGCCGAGATGAGGGCCGTCGTAATCGCGCAGCCTGCCGACGGCCCGTCGATGTTTCCGCCGCCGACAAAGTTGATATTAACGTCGTAATCGGACAATTCCTTGCCCGTCACGCTGCGCACCACGGCGGCGGCGTTGAACATGGAATCCTTGGCCATCGAACCGGCCGTATCGTTGAAGCGGTAATAGCCCTTGCCGGCTTCGCGGGCAGGAAAGGCCACGGCTTCAATTTCAATTGCCGAGCCCAAATACCCCGAAACGCCGAGGCCGAATATTTTCCCCACAGCCGGCACGTCGCTCGCCTTTTCCATGGCGTACGGCGTCAGGCGGCTGATCTGGGACACGCGGTGAATGTGATCCTTCGTAATGACTACGCCGTCCTTGCAGCCGGCTTTATATACAGCCAGGCCGTAGGCGTCAGCCAGAATATTGACGGCCTTGCGCCCTTCGATCGTAAAGGTGCTGATGAGGGCCGATGCACCGTCTTCCAAGACTGCGCCCAGCTCTTTGGCCGCATTTTCTACGATAGTCTGTATGTCCGACGGCACGAGGGGCTCGAAAAAGATTTCAGCGCAGCGCGAGCGAATAGCCGGATTGATTTCCCAAGGACTCCGCGTCGTCGCCCCGATGAGGATAAAATCGGCCGGCGCGCCTTCGGCAAACAGTTTCTTAATATACTTAGGCACGTTCGGGTCTTCTTCGTCGTAATAGGCCGACTCGAACTTCACCCGCTTATCTTCTAATACTTTCAGCAGCTTGTTCAGCAGCATGGGGTCCATTTCGCCGATTTCGTCGATGAACAGGATGCCGCCGTGGGCCTCCGTCACCAGTCCCGGCTTGGGCTCGGGAATCCCCGTGTCGGCCAAATCGCGGCGCGCGCCCTGATAAATGGGGTCGTGGACCGAGCCGATGAGCGGATTCGTCATATCCCTAGAATCCCAGCGCAGCGTCGTCCCGTCCGTTTCGACAAAGGGCGCGTCAGGTCCGAAGGGCGTAAAGGGAAGGCCTTTCGCCTCCTGCAGGACGATGCGGGCCGCCGTCGTCTTGCCTACGCCGGGCGGTCCGTACAGCAGAAGATGCTGCGGGTACACGGAAGCCAGCTTGCTCTGCATCGCTTCTACGGCCCGCTCCTGGCCGACGACGGCGCTGAGCTTTTTTCGGACGGACTTGCTCCATAATCGACTCAGACAGCTGTATCGTGTCGAGCTTCTGCAGCTCAGCCAGCTTGCGCTTCGTCTGCGGTGTCTCTACATCGCGCAGTTCTTCCTTGATAATCTGCATCTTGATTTCCTGCACGTATTCCTGCTGCTTTTCTTCCATCCGCTGGGAAATCTTCTTTTCCAGCCGCTCTTCTACAGCCTGGCGGGCCAGCATTTCAGCCAGCACGATTTCCAGCTCGTTCAATACGTCGATGACCTCGTCGTCCTTCGGAATACGGTCGTACGACGCGTTTTCATATACGAGGCGCTGCAGGCCGACCAGCCGCTGCCGCGGGTCTTCCGAATGGACATAGGACAGGGCGGCGTATTTACTGGCTCTGAGCACCATCTTTTCCGCCCCTATAAGACCAGTAAAAGCGCCGTAAAGCACGTTAACCTGACGGCGGAGCTCTTCCTCCGCCGTCGGTTCCAGATACTTATGGCGCTGTAACAGTTTATCAAGCAATTCTTTCATAGTATCCCCTTACAGTTTGCCGCAGCTTATCCTTCTACGACATGAACCTTGATGACGCTTGTAATGGTCGGATGAACGCGGATGACGACGTCGTACGTTCCCAGCGATTTAATCGGATCCTTGATTTCGACTTTCTTCTTGTCGATGTCGATATCGTACTGGGCCTTCGCCGCTTCGCTGATATTTTTGCCCGTAATCGCGCCGAATACCTTGCCGCCTTCACCGACCTTTACGGGAATCGTCAATTCTACCTTTTTCAGCTGGCTGGCCAGGACGACGGCTTCATCGGACGCTACCTGGGCCTTATGCTTAGCCGCCGCCTGCTTCTGCTTCGCGTCGTTGATGTTTTCCGACGTGCCCGGCGCGGCTAATTTGCGGGGCAGCAGGAAATTGCGGCCGTAGCCTTCCGATACTTCTATGATTTCACCTTTTTTACCCAACTTCTTTACGTCTTGCAATAATATTACTTTCATTCTTTTTCAGTCTCCTTATTTTTATTGATTACGTCCCGCAGGGCCGTCATGACGTCCTGCTGCGCTTCTTCTACAGTACGCTCTTTGAGCTGCGCGCCGGCAACGGTGCGATGGCCGCCGCCGCCCAGAGCTTCCATGACCAGCTGTACATTAATATCTCCTTTGGAGCGGGCGCTGACGCCGATATTGCCGTCAGGAAGCTCGCAGAACGTAAAGCTGGCGTTTACGTTGTCTATATTGATAAGCATATCGGCGATTTGCGCCGCTACGATCGTCGTGTTCTTCGTCCCCTTCGGGCAGGAAGCCATGGCCACGCCGTCTACGATGCGCGCCTCCGACAAGATGGCCGCCTTTTCCCGGACCGTCGTAAAGTCGGAGCTGAACAGCTCCCGCACGATTTCCGGGTCGGCGCCGCTGCGGCGCAGGTAGGCTGCAGCATCAAAGGTACGGACGCCGGTCTGGACGGCGAAGTTCTTCGTATCGACGATAATGCCGGCGTACAGGGCCGTCGCTTCGATTTTTTCCAGCTCTACGTCTTCCTGATAATATTGGAGCAGCTCCGTAACGAGCTCGCTCGTCGAGGAGCTGGACGGCTCCGTATACGTCAGGAGGGGCTTCTTGATAAAGTCGGAGCTGCGGCGGTGATGGTCGATGACGACGCGCCGTTCCGTTTGTTCAATCAAGGCCGGCGCGACGGTCATGTCCGTCCGGTGGGTATCGACGATAAACAGCAGTGTCTGGCTGTTGCAAAGCTCTTCTGCCGCTTCCGCCGAAATGAGCAAGTCCTTAAAAGCCGGCACGTTGAGTATCTGCGTTTCCAGACGGCGGATAGCGTCGGTCTGCTTGCTGATGACGATATGGACAGGCTTGCCGATGATGCGTGCCATGTGGGCCACGCCGACGGCAGCGCCGATGCTGTCGTAGTCTTCCCGTTCATGTCCCATAACCAGGACGAGCTCGCTCGTGTCGATGAGCTCGCGTATCGCCTGGGCGACGACGCGGGCCCGGACGCGGGTATTCTTTTCGACAGACCGGGTCTTGCCGCCGTAAAAATGAGGCGAGCCATCTTCTTCGTATACGACGACCTGGTCGCCGCCCCGTCCCAAGGCCAGATCCAGCCCGGCCTGGGCCTTGTCGGCCAGCTCGTTGAAGTTGACCATGCCCTGGGTCACGACATCCTTCGGGCAAGCCGCTACGCCCATGCTGAGCGTAACGGGTATGCGGTTGACCGTATGGATCATGCGGATTTTTTCGAGAAAAGAAAAGTTGTCCTTCTTCAGCGCATCAAGGGCCTCGCGGCTCAGGCAGGCGAAGTATTTTTCATTGCCGTACGAGCGGACGAAGGCTCCCAGCGACGTCAATTCGTCGATCAGGCAGTTGTTGACATTCGTCCACAGCGTCGTCTGCTGTACCGACGTCATGCCCTTGGCGACTTCTTCCATGTTGTCGATTTCAATATCGCACAATACCGGCACAGAGGCAATGCAGTTCACCTTCTGCGTTTCCGTGTCCGTAATATCTTCAAAATACAAGATAAGGTAGTTGTCGTCTTCCGCCGCTTCCGTCTGTAAATACTTGTAAACGACGCGGTAATACCGCTCATCGATATGTTCAAAAAAATAGCCGAATTTTCCCCAAAATTTATCGATATTTAAATTGGGCATAATATGATCCAGCTTTTGGTCGTTGTCGATATCGCCGATCCAGTCGCGGAACACGCTGTTGGCCCAGCACAGGCTGGACTGCATGTCGACGATGGCTATGCCGATGGGCAGGTTCTGCACGGCGTAGGTCGACGCCTGGTCGACGCTTTGGGAAACGGCGTCGAAAAACTGACTGATTTCCCGGTTGCGCTCGTTCGTGTTTTTCCGCGTCAGCACATAGGCTCCGACAATCAGTATCAGCGCCAGCAGCGCTATGACCCAATTATATACGGCGATAATAATCAGCAGCAAGACCGTAATGAGGAAAAAGGGCTCCTCGTTTCGTCTTGACAGCATTTCCTTCAGCATATGACTTCCCCCTGGGCATCACATCGTATTGCGTTTCTTGCGATAATTCAATAGCATGTCCATCAATCCGGCGGCAAAGGCCGCATAGGAAAACACAGGCATGACAAAAAACAAAATGATAATGAGCACCTGCAACCCCGTGCTGATATGAAACCGGCGGTCGAGGAAATAAAACAGGAAGGCCAGGCCCTGAATGCATATGAAGAAAAAGGCGACTTGATTCAAGTTGACGCCGGCGATGCTGAGCCACTCGATATCCCGCGTCGTCCCCCAATATTTCATGACCAATGCCAATACATATAAGTATATCACACTGCGCGAAATTTCCCAATAACGAATCGGCAAAAAGGGCTTAATGGAAAAACCTAAGCGAATGAGCACCAGCTGGGAAATCTTGACGTTGATATAGGCAATAACCGCCATGGCCAGGCATAAAAACATGGGAAGCATAGACGGCAGAAGACGCCGCACTTCTTCCAGCTGCAGCCGAGCCTCGGCCAGCTGGATATCGGACATGCCGCTGGTTTTATACTGGGCAATCGTATCGGCGACGACCGTATCGAAGGCGCTGTAAACCGCTGCCAGCAAATTGATGTCGAGAACGATATACATAAGTCCAAGAAGAACGCCTGTAGCAGCAATGAGGGCCGCCGCTACGCAGGCCAGCATCTTGGCCGGCGCCCACTCATAGCGGAATCCGGCGCCGATAGCCAGGCCGACAGAGGCAAAGGTAATAAGCTGGGCAACTGCCGTCAGGGGATCGATGAAAATTCCCATGAGAATGCCTACGACGACGCCGAGCAGCAGCGCCTGGCGCATGCCGTATTTCATATAGATAATCGTCATAGGAATAGGCATGATAAAGTACCCGACAAAGGAAAAGAAGGGCATAAAGGTACTGAGAAGGGCCAGGATAAGCATGACAGCAGCAAAACAGCCTGCCGTCGTAAGAGGCGTAATGCGCTTTTGTTCCACTGAATCATCTCCTTTCAAGAAAAGCATCTGCATGGTAAACAGCGGAGGCGCGCTGGCCTCCGCTGTTTCCGCAGTATTGCATTATACTTCCATAATAATCGGCAAAATCATAGGCCGGCGTTTCGTCTTTTCATATAAATACCGGCTCAGCGTATCGCGAACCTGCGATTTAATAACCGCCCATTCGCGGATGTTGCCGGCTTCGCACCGCTCGAGGACGGCGGCGACGCGGTCGTGAGCTTCGCTGATAAGCTCTTCCGAATCGCGGACGTAAACAAAGCCTCTCGATACGATATCCGGTCCGGCCAAGGCGTGGCTCGTCCCCTTCGCCAAGGTCATGACGACGATGACGACGCCTTCCATAGCCAATTGCTGACGGTCGCGGATGACGATGTTGCCGACGTCGCCGACGCCGAGACCGTCTACAAATACGCGGCCGGCGTTGACCCGGCCGGCTTTATTGCCGGAACGGTTGGAAAATTCGAAAATCTGCCCGTTGTCGCCAATGAGGACATGATCTTTTTCGACGCCCATCTGCACCGCCAAATCGCCGTGCTGCTTCAGCATGCGGTATTCGCCGTGAACGGGAATAAAATACTTCGGCCGGATCAAATCCAGCATGAGCTTCAATTCTTCCTGGCTGGCATGGCCCGACACGTGAATCTTCTTATCCCGGCCGGCAACGACGTTGGCGCCCAGCTTCATGAGGTTGTCAATGGTCCGGCTTACTCCCATTTCGTTGCCCGGAATCGGCGTCGCCGAAATGATGACCGTATCGCCCGGCATGATGCTGACGCTGCGGTGATTGTTGGAGGCCATGCGGGATAAGCCGGCCATGGGCTCGCCCTGGCTGCCCGTCGTCAGGATCAGGACCTGGTCGTCGGGATAACGTCCCAATTCGTCGGGCTCGATGAGCACGCCGTCAGGCACGCTCAGATAGCCCAATTCGATGGCAATCTGCACGTTATTTACCATGCTGCGGCCCAATACGGTCACTTTGCGCTTAAACTGCACGGCCGTATTGATCGCCTGCTGAATACGGGAATATTCGAAGCGAAGGTCGCCAAATAATGCGTCCCGTCGCAGCCCGGAAGGCCTTGCGGAAGGCGTGGCCTACAGTCGTTTCCGACTCGGTGTAGCCCGGCCGTTCTGCGTTCGTGCTGTCCGACATGAGCAGCAGTACGCCGCGGCGGCCCAGGTCTGCAAACTTGTGGATGTCCATAGGCTGGCCGTCCACCGGGGTCAGGTCGATCTTAAAGTCGCCTGTATGGACGATCGTGCCTACAGGCGTCTTAAAATACAGCGCGCTGGCATCGGGAATAGAGTGATTGGTTCGGATAAAGCCCACTTTCATGCAGCCGATCTGTACTTCGTCGCCGTGCTGCACCTCGTTCAATTTGTAATTCGTAATGTGATTTTCCTTCAATTTGCCTTCAATGAGGCCGCATACTAATTTCGTCGCGTAAACGGGCACATTTACTTCATTGAGCAAATATGCCAAACTGCCGATATGGTCTTCGTGACCATGCGTAATGACGACAGCCCTCACCTTATCCCTGTTTTCAATCAAATAGCTCATATCAGGGATGACGAGGTCAATGCCAAACATATCGTCGTCAGGGAAAGACAGTCCGGCGTCAATTACGATGATGTCATTTCCGTATTGGATTACGGTCATATTCTTGCCGATTTCGCCCAATCCGCCCAATGGAATGACCATCAGCTTTTCTTTCTTAGCCAATTTTTTTACCTCCTGTACTATGAAATTTTATCCGTTCTAACTGTGTATATTGGATTGCCCGTCGGCCTGCGCCGACCTATTCTCCCGTGCAGGCAATCGATGCCAACTGTCTTATCAAAGATGCTTGCGTTCAGATATAACGAACAATAATGGACTTACCCTTCTATCATATTTTCCGTTATTTCTCTTCCTATGTCAATAATATGACTGTAAAATTCTACAATTTAAGGAAAAATTTAGAGTAGCCTCGACTGCCCGTTCATATACTTGTCCATATTCCATGCCGTGCCGCACCTGGTTTTATAAAAAACAGCAGGACCGCAGCGACGATACCGCATACGGCCCTGATGCCAAAACATATGTAGATGTCTTCCTGCCGCCCTTAGGCCGCTTCTGCCGCAGCACCGTCTTTATCGGCTTCCGCCGCGTCGTCAGAGCCCGGAATCGTTCCCGGAACGGCCGCTTCCTTGACTTCTTTCGGAGCCGTCAAATCGGCGTCTTTCGGAAGGGGCGCGCAGTCGATGGTCATGGAAATTTCGCTGTACTTGATAAACTGTTCCATAACGGCTTTGTTCGCGTCGGACGCGTCGCTTTCAGCCAATACTTCCTGCGCAACGGCGCGCATCTGCGGCGTCAAAGGCATCGTCACCTTGGAAATCCGCTTGGTCTTCGGATCGACGGTTACATTGACCGTTACGTCGCCCGTTTTCTGCAGGGCCTGAAGGACCTTTGCAAAGCCTTCGGCCTGTTCTTTCTTATAGCCGTCGGCAGCCCATTTTTCCTTGTCGCCTTCGCGGTACAGCCGGCTTGCGTCATATACGACATCGTACGAATTCTTGCCGACTGCCGTTACGGATTTCACGCCGGCCAGTACGTTGTGATCGCCATGGAAGCGCTTGGAAATGGGATCGGCGCTCTTCAATTTGCGGGTTGCCTTTTTCCACGCGTTGTCGTCCTTCGAATCTTCATAGTAGATGTGCAGTACGTCGCCGTCCTGTTCCACATAGCTGTGGACGGTCTTCGTGTTGTTCAGGACCTTCGCTACAGCTTCGCTCTTCATCTGGAAGGGTTCAGCCTGCATATCGATGGTGTTGGTCAGGGACACATTGCCTAAAAAAGGCATTTCCATATTGACCTGCAGGACGTATTCGCCTGTCGGTTCAGCCATCATATTGCGGGCCGCTTCTTCGTATACCTGCGACGGAGACGCCGCGAATGCCGCGCCGCTGGCCATAGCCAGGGCCGCGACCGTACAAAGAGCCTTTTTTACACGCATTCTTAAATTCATATTTCATTCCTCCTTGCGCAATAATAACTATTCCCGGAAAAGCCGAGGGACTGCCGGGGAATAACCTGAACACAGAAGCTACATGCCGGCCTTGCGGTACAGGCTGTAGAAATGATGGATAGGCCCGTGGCCTTTGCCAATCGGTTCGGCGTGGCTGATGCCGTCGAAGACATACTGCTTGGCCGCAGCGACGGCGTCGGCCAGGTTCATGCCGTTCGCCAGATTGGAGGCGATGGCACTGGACAGGGAGCAGCCCGTGCCGTGAGTGCTCGTGCTTTCGACGCGGCGGCCTTTGAAATAATGGAAGCCTTCGCCGTCGTATAAGATGTCCGTCGCATCTTCTACGCGGTGGCCGCCTTTGACCAGCACGGCCTTCGCTCCTAAGGCTGCGATGTCTTTGGCCGCCTGTTCCATAGACGCAAAATCATCGATATGACGTCCCGTCAGCACTTCCGCTTCGGGAATATTCGGCGTCAGTACGTCTGCCAGGGGAATCAACTCCTCCTTCAGCGTCTGTTCTGCTTCTTCGGCCAGCAGCCGATGGCCGCTCGTCGCCACCATGACTGGGTCGACAACGACAAAGGAAGGCTTGTACTGGCGCAGCTTGCCGGCAATGATGCGGATCGTCTCGGGAACGCTGACCATGCCGATTTTCACAGCGTCTACCTCTATATCTTCAAATACAGCGTCAATCTGCGATGCGATCATCTCCGGCGTCACGTCCATATATCCCCGCACGCCCTGCGTGTTCTGCGATACGACAGCCGTTATGACGTTCATGGCATAACAACCATGGGCGCAAAAGGTCTTGCAGTCCGCCGCCGCTCCGGCCCCGCCGGACGGGTCCGTCCCGGCAATCGATACTACGTGTTTCATAGGCTATACCTCCTAATTACTATCTATTATTTCTTTATCAGCTTTGCTGCCTTCGGGCTCATATACATGAGCAGCGACGCCGTGCCCCCGTTGCTGTCAAAGGGATCGTAATCAAACAAGGCCATGCTGCCCGTTTTGAACTGTATATCCAGACCGGTCCATGCCTTAGTCCATTGCTCTAAATAGGGCGAATGGCCGACAATGCACACGACATCCCCGTCGCTCCTGCACAGGATATCCTTATAGACGGCGTCCAGATCACCGGCTGCAATGGCCGGATGGGTATGAAAAGCAGTATAGGGAATGCGCGTATCAAAAAACGCCGCCGTTTGACACGTGCGGATATACGGGCTGGCCCACAGGACGGTAGTCCCTTTGGGCCACCACTGCCGTGCAGCTTCGAGCATTGCCGCTGCCTGCTTCTTGCCCTTTTCAATCAGTTCCCGCTTTTTATCGTCCATTCCGTCATGGTACGGCTCGGCTTTGCCATGACGCATCAAACAAACATACATGATTCGTCCATTCTCCTTTGCTGCCGCGTATCTCGCTGCATGCTTCTGCGCGGCTTCTTTGAGCTCCTGCGGCTCGCCTAATTTTTATTTATTATACCATAATTCAGCACGCATATATATTGCTCGGACTAAATTGTTAAAAAGCTGTAAAAATTGGCGCCGCCTATATTTCGGCAGCGCCAATGGATGAGCTAGTTCTGTTGTTCTTTCAGCTTTTGTTTCTCTTTATACCGTTTCGTCCATTTCCAGCGATTGTGAAGCCAGAACCATTCGTCGGGATACTTGCGGATATGTGCTTCCAGACGATCGTTCAGCTGCTGCGTAACGTCATATACGATCCGCTTCTTTTCTTCCTTCGACAACGGCGTGTCGGACGTATAAGGCCGAATCGGCGGCAACGCTTCTACGACGTAATGATACGGTCTGTCTTCGTGAATGAAAATGGACAATATCGGATAGTTTTGTATGCCAGCCAGCTTCGCCGGGCCGTCGGCCGTCAGGGTGTCCCGACCGAACAGCTTGACCATGATGCCGGCATACCCCGGGTCCTGGTCCATGAGCAGGCCGATATAATGGCCCTTGGCCAAAAAACGTACCATATCGCGGATGCCCGTCTTATACGTAACGTGCTGCTTCATCATCGTCCGGTATTCGTTGATAAACGTATCCGAGCCCTTATTATCCTGCTGCTGCGCCACCGATATGAGAGGATAGCCGCTCATCGCCAAATACGCGCCGAGAAGCTCCCAGTTCCCTGCGTGGGAAGCCATAAAAATCGCGCCCTCACCGCTCGCCTTGAGCTCGTCGAGATATTCTTTGCCATGAAACACGATTTTTTTATCAAGAATCTCTTTGTCGTACACAGGATAGGACAGCACCTCGATGATCATGCGGCCGAAGCGCGTCGTACTGGCTTTGGCGATCGCCATCGCTTCGCCGGCATCTGCCGTAAGGCCGCATTCAAGGATTTGATCCCGCGCCAAGATCTTGCGCTTCTTCGGCACAAAGGTCCAGAAAAAGGCGCCGAAAAACGACCCCAAACCGCGGCGCATGAAAAAAGGAATATGGCAAATCAGAAAGCTGAGACATTTCATGAATGTATACATAGGCAGCCTCTTACATTCCCGCCTTTTTTTCTAATTCGGCAATTTTCTTTTCCAGAGCCTTGATCGTCTTGGCCATTTCAGGCAGACGTTTGATGTAAGCCTGCGTACGGCTCCATTCAATGTGCGGACGGACGGGGAATCCGGCGTAAACCTTATTGCCTTCCATATTTCCTGTAATCCCTGATTTTCCGGCAAATACAGCATTATCGCCAATCGTAACGTGCCCCGTGCAGCCCGTTTGCCCGGCAAAAATAACGTGGTGGCCGACCTTCGTGCTGCCGGCAATCCCCGTCTGAGCGATAATAAAGCAATCTTCGCCGATTTCTACGTTATGGCCCAGGTGGACGAGGTTGTCGATTTTGGTTCCAGCAGCTACCTTTGTCGAACCGAGCGTCGCGTTGTCAATACACGTGCAGGCGCCGATTTCGACGTCGTCGCCGATTTCGACGTTGCCGATTTGGGGAATGCGCGTATGCTTGCCGTCTTTCGTAGCAAATCCAAAGCCTTCGCCGCCGATGACGGCGTGAGCGCGGATAACGTCCCGTTCTCCCAGAACGCAGTTTTCATGAATAACGGCGCCGGGGAAAATCGTCGTCCCCTTACCGATGGAGACGTTGTCGCCAATGAATACGTAGGGATAGATGACGCAGTCTTCGCCGATCCTGACGTTCTTCCCGATGACGGCGTAGGCCATGACGGCGGCGTTTGCGCCTATGGCTGCGCTTTCATCGACAATCGCCGACGGGTGAACGCCCGATTGTACGGACTGACGAGGGTGAAACAGCACAAGGAGCTTGGAAAAAGCCAAGCGGGGATTCTCTACGATCACCAGGGTATTGTCGCCGGCAGGCACTTCTTTTTCAACCATAACGGCGCCGGCATGAACCTGAGGAAGATATTCCGTATAGGGGTCGACGGCGAAGGTAATATCCTGCTTCCCCGCTTCCGCCAACCCTTTAATATCCGAAATCACGGCGCTGCCGTCGCCAATCACAGTTCCGCCCAAAAATTCTGCTAATTCTTGCACTGTTTTTTCCACAATGTACACTCCTTTTTACTGCAGCTTTGCAATTAACTCATCGGTCACGTCGATGCCGCCGTTAGGCACGGCTTCTTTCACCATGACGATGCCCACTTCTTTTTCTTTAGCTATTTCGCCCAAGTTCGTCTGAATATCCGACATAAACTGCCGCTGCATGCTGGCGGCAAAAATATTCAATTCCTGCTGCGACTGCTGCTGTTTCTTTTGGAAGTCTTCAGCCGACATCGTGCTCTGCGCCTTCTGCAATTCCTCCGTTACGGACTTTTGCTTTTCTTCCGTTTTTTCTTTATATTTCTGTACGAGCGGCGCTTCCTTCCGCACCCGTTCCAAGTCGACGACGCCGACCCGGTCTTCGCCGCCGCATCCGGCAAGCATGCCGACGCACAGGGTTAACAGCGCGGCAGCCGTCAGCCGCTTCCACATTGTTTTCATCGTACAAATCCTCCTACTATCAGCCTAATCTGGCAATAATATCGTCGGTAACATCCCGCGCCGTTCCCACGCCGGCATATTCGCAGAAAATCATCTCTATGCCCTGCTCGTGCGCGACGTCGGCGGCTCTTGTCCTGATATCTGCCAGGATGGCCTCTTTGACATCTTTCATTTTCTTTTCTTTAGCCTGCAGTTTCTCTTTCCACTGCCGGTTCCACTCTTCCGGCTCCGGCCGGTCCTGCAGCGCGCTCAGCTGTGACTGGAAGGCGCTGCGGCTGTCGTCGCGGCGTTTTTCCAAATCGCCTTTTACGGTCTTGGCGTATTCTTCCAGCTCTTTCTGCGCCTTTTCCCGATACGGAGCCATTTCCTTATCGATTTCCGCCGCCGTTTCGCCGCTGATTACTACGCTAGGTTCCGCCGATTTCAGCAGCTGCGCCAGCTCCGCTTCAGCGGCCTGCCGTTCTTCCTGGCTCAAGACCAGATTTTGCAGCTTCAGCTGCAAATTGACGATTTTCAGCGAATCGGCATTCGAAATCATAGGCTGTGATTTCCTCTTTTCCTGCAGTATCCGGTCGTACTGCTGCTTCAGTCCGTTATTTAACTCCTGTTCCTTCAGCAGCACCTTGGCCTGCAGCTCCTGATTCAGCGCCGCCGTCCCGGCAGCATCCACAGCAGCAAACTGCTGCGACGCAATGCCTTCTGCCGCGGCCTTATGGGAGTAGTTCCACTGCTCAAACTGATATTGGGCAACCATGGCGTTGTATTCCAGCTCCAGCCGATGATATTCGCTGTATCTGGGATGACTCATAACCACGTGCTCCAGGTCGACATAGGCATACGACGGCCCTGTCTCCGATACCTGATTTCGTTGTTCCATCGCACGCCAGCCTACGACTATGCAGGCGGCTATGACGACGGCGCCGATAACTGCCGCATATATCCGCTTCATGAGATCTCCTTATTTGGACTGGGAATCGTTCAGCTGCTTCGCTACTTGATCGGTAATGTCCGTACCGCCGTACAGGACGACGCGCTTATCTACGACGAGGCTGAGGCCCTTCGTGCTGGCGACGGAACCGATAGCCGTATCGACTTTATCCTTCATGCCCTTGAAGATTTCTTCCTGCTTCTGGTTCATTTCTTCCTGCATTTTCTGGAACAGCGCCTGTTTTTGTTCGTCCGTCATGTTCGCAGACTGTTCGTCAAACTGTTTCTGCATGTCTTCGCCGGCCTGCTGAAGCTGCTTCTGCGCCTCTACGGCGTCCTGATTATCCGGCGTGATGACCTTGCTCATATCGACGACGCCGATATTGCTCGACGGCGCGGCGTTGACGGGATTCCCCATCTGCATGACAGCTAAGCCGGCAATACTGAGAACGAAGACGACGGCGATTACGCCGGAAAAAATTTTAATATTTCGTTTTTTACCCATTTCTGACATCATAACGGCATGTACTCCTTTATGTTTACAAATATCCGATGACCCTGAGCCAATTGTCATGGTCGGATACGATATATTCTAACCCGATGTATTCGTGGACGCGGTAGGTCAGGCCGATTTCGTCCTCATGATTTGTCAAATCCCTGTCGAAGCGAAGCATCCATTTTTTGCCCAGGTACTGGCGCACCCATACGTGGCTGCTGTCGTCGTCCGTCTCGTACTGATAACCTAGACGGGTATATTTCCCCCAGCGGTAAAAGTAGCCGGGAATGATATTCCAATCGACGGAGCTGGGCATGAATTCCACCTGCGTATACACTTCGTGATGGCCGCCGATTTTGCGGCCAAAATGGGCTTTTAAAACCGTGTCGTCGCCGCTGTTGTCATCGCGGCCGACGTCGACGTAGGCCCCGGCCTGAATATCGTAAAAATCAGTTCGGGAACGCAGCTGGATCTTCATATTTTCCCCGATTTCCACGACAGGGTCAACTTTCAGCTTGTACTTGCGGATAACCCATTGGCTGTCTACGCTCCGGCGCAGGTCAGCCTGTATATCTCGTTCATGGCGGTGAACAAACGCCACGGGCAGGCCTTCCAGCCCAGCGTAGCGTTCTTCTATGTTCTTGCGGGCGCTGAGGAAAATCACTCTCGGCAGATGTTCCGCCTCGATCGCTACGTCCACATTGCGCACTACAGGCAGCTTCGGCAGCAAGTAAATTTCTACCTCTGCCCTGCGCCCCGGCGTAATGGCGATATGGGGATAAAATTCCGGCAGCTGGCTTTCCAGTTCGCTTTCCATCACGGCTTTTATCGTACCGTCTGCCCAGTCCAGGGCATCGACAGGCAGGCCGACGAGGAGATTTTCCACGATAGACGAAGCATTGCGCAAATCGCCGTCGGCCAGGCGTCGGCCCATATCGGGAAGGGCGCCGTAATCCACATGCATGGCGACGGATTGAATCGTCTCTCCCCACGGACGGATCTGCACGGCCAACGTCGTGTCCTCGCCCGGCTGAATCTGAATCGATTCCACAGTGTAGCCGATGAGGACCCGATTGACGATATCATTAATAATCCGGTTATATTCCTCGCCGTTTGCCAGCACCTCGCCGCTGTCATGGGTCAGCAGCACGTGGTTTCCTACGGTTTGAATGCTGGCCGCTATGCGCTTCTGCACCAAGGGCGGCATCTTCTCCTGCACGGAAGAGACGCTGACGCTGACATGAGCGATGGGAGCCGCCCATGCGCCGCCAACGCTGCAGCAGGCGCATACGGCTGCTCCCAAGCCCGCTCGAAGTATAGTCGACTTCATTGGTCCGACAGCATTAGAACTTGCCGCCGAAGCTGAAGTGGAACTTGCCGCCTTCATCGCCTACGCCGTAATCGAGGCGAATCGGCCCGATAGGCGTCGTGACGCGGAAGCCCAAGCCGCCGGCATAGTGCAGTTCGTCGTTGTCATGGTACCAGGGCACCTTATCCGTGCCGCCCCAGGCGTTACCGGCATCGACGAAGAATACGCCCTGTACTTTTTTAGCGATAGGATAGCGGTATTCAATCGTACCCAAGTACATCTTATTACCGCGGAATTCATCGTCTTCATACCCGCGGAGGTTATCGGCGCCGCCCAGCGTGAACAAGTCATTGTACGGCATGTCGCCGTCGGCAATGCCTCCCATGAGGCGAACGGCGATGACGTGGGCATGGCCGACCTTGTAATACAGACGATTTTCGACAATGAACTTAAAGTAGTCGAAGTCGCCGCCCAAGCCGTTGCCGGCCCAAATACCTGTAAAGGACAGGCGTTTGCCCCGCGTCGGATCGAAGACATTGTCGCGGTTATCGAATACATGAGACCAGCGCAGGCTGTTCGTAGTGCCGAAGTTGTCGTCCAAATATCCGTTTGTCTTAAAGTTTAAATCGTCTCCATTGGCAGCAATACCATAATCTTTACGGTAATCATATCCGCTATTCCAATCTTTATATTTTGTTTCTTTCGTTTCCAAAGTAATGAAGTCGCTGACGTATTCACTGCGGACACGGCCGTAGGTGATATTGAAACCCCGTGTCTGGCGGTCGTAATCGGCTACTTCGTCGCCGTCTTCATTATAGTCGGTATAATCATTTTCGCGGTCAAATAAGCTGAACCCGATGGAATCGCCCTGATCGTTGAGCCACGGATGGGTATAGGAGAAGATATAGTTTTTATTGGAATCAGAGTCGCCGCCGAATTCCCACTGGATGCTGACCTTATCGCCTGTACCGCGCAGATTCGTTTCACTCAGGCCCAGGATACCTACCAGGCCGTCCGAATCGGAATAGCCGGCGCCGATAGTAACGGTACCAGTCTTCTGTTCTACGACGTCGATTTCAACGATGACGTCCTGGGGATTTTTCTGGCCCGGCAGCAGGCGGACGTTGACGTCTTCAAAGTAGCCCGTATTATAGACGCGCTGAATGCTTCGGCTGGCAACTTCGCGGTTAAATACGTCGCCCTTCTTGAAACGCAGTTCCCGGAGAATAACCTTATCCCGCGTCTTCGTATTGCCCCGCAGGGAAATATCTTCTACATGGACTTCAGAAATGCCGATGTGGAGAATCCCCTCTTCGTCGAGGCTGACTTCCGATACGCGGTTCAGCATGTAGCCGGCGTTATTGTACGTCGTATTGATGGCGGCAATGTCGCGGCTGACAATCGACGTATTGAGCACCGAGCCCGGCGTAATCGTAATGAGCTTTTTGATATCGCCGTCCGAAAGGGACTTATTCCCTGTAATCTCTATGCCGTTGACGACAGGGTTCATCTGAACGGTGTAGTTCAGCTGAACCCCTTCGGGTACGTTGGTAAAGGACGGTTTAACCGTAGAAAAGATGCCCGTCGAGCCGATGACGTTCAAGTCATGGCGGATATAGGCCATATTGACGGCGTCGCCGACGCGCATAGCCAATCGCGGAAGAATGTTTTCCTCGATTTTTTCATCCGGTACCGGGCTGACCGTAACAGACGTAGCCGTCTTGTTGAGGTACGGCGCGACGTCGCTGTCCGATACGAGGCTGCCGTAGGGCAGGTTGACCCCGCCTTCCGGCGGAATAACGGCCATAGGATAGTTGGGAACGCTGGAATCTACGACGAAGTCGCCGATTCTAGCCGGGAACTGTACCGGCGTGCCCGGCAGTTTGGGAGCAGGCGCAGCCGGAGCTGCTGCAGGCTGCGATGCAGCGTCAGATGCTGCAGCCGGAGCCGTTTCAGCAGAAGCCGCTGTTTCCGCGGCCTGAGGCGCAGCTTCATATCCAGTACCTAGAACAGCAACAGGAGCAGCGCTTTCCTGGGAAGAAGCTTCGGCAGCCTTATGAATTTCTTCCGGCGTCTTGCCTCCAGCAATCGCTGCCAACTCTTCTTCCGTTTCATATCCGGTCAACCCCGATTGGGCCGCCGCCATCGTATCCTGCGTTGCCTTATCGGCCCGCGCCGTTATCGTCGCGTTGACGGCCATCTTTTCAGTGCCCGACATTCCCGCAGCCGAAACGACATCGGCGGCAACGACGTCCTTACCTACCGGTTCATATCCCGTCGCGCCGGCAGCCGGAGCCGGCTGCGCCGCCGTTTCGTCGCTTGCCCACACCGGGCAGGTCATCATTGCGCTGGTCATCATCAAGACAAGAAGCTTCTTCTTCCGCGTATTCATACAAAACCTCCATTTAGTTATTCTTTACGTCCGTACCGCGCAGGCTATGGCGCGCATCTCGTACGGCCTGCTGTATCTGCGCGTCTGTCAGCACCTCTTTCGGCTCAGGCGCGCTGCGTTGAATCGGCGCGGCAGCTTCTGATGCCGAAGCAGGCGCCGCTGCGTCATCGCGTTGTTCATGCGAGGCTGTCGGCCTCGCCGCGGCAGCAGACTCTGCATGAACCTGCTGCCCTGCATATGGTTCAGGCTGCGCCGACGCCTTGGCCGGTGCAGCCGGCAATTTCTCAGGAGACTGCTGTACTGCCGGTGCGGCCTCCCGTACCGGCAGCGCCGTCGCGGGACTTTCCCTGGTCGCGGCATACCACAATCCAGCGGCCATGACGGCAATCCCCATAGCAGCTGCGACACGAAGTTTAGCGCGCACCTTCAAGCCGTGGCGTTTCCGCAGATTTTTCATCTCGGCCTCCGCCAGCATGAGATTCAGTTCTCCCTGGATTTCAGACTGGCGGTCAAAGGATTGCTCCGCTTTTTCCAGCCACATCTTAGCCGACCGGACATGTTCAGCTATATTATTGCCTGATTTTCCCATATGCTGCTGACTCCTTTCTGAACATACCTATAGTATCCTGGCACAGGGCCTCGTTTGTAACAGAAAAAAATCAGCAAAATTCCTATATTACACGAAAAATACTCACTAAATCTTTATTTTTCTAAGGAAAACACCTCGGTTACTTCTTTTTGCAGTCGTGAATAAACTGACTGAGCATGCCGCGAACGCGGCGAATCCCCCGTTTCTGCAGGCGGTAGACATAAGGCAGGCTCACGTCCATGTCGCGGGCCAGATATTTCTGCTGCTTATCCTGCAAATACACGCCCTCGAGGACGGCCTGCTCCTTCTGCGGCAGACGCTGCAGCGTCTTGGCTACGTGTTCAAACAGCAATCGGCGCCCCGTCTGCTCCGCAATATCTACGTCGTCGTCAGGAAGCATTTCCCGCAGCGTCAGTCCGTTTTCATCAGGCTCGTCGATGGACAAGGATGCCATACTGCCTTCCTTATTCAGGTAGTCAACGATTTCTCCCCGGATACGGTGTACGGCAAACAAAGGAAAGGCCACATTGCGCCGGTAGTCAAAGCGCTCGACGGCTTCGATGAGGCCGACCGTCCCTTCCTGCACGGCGTCAGGCAGCAAATCCGCCCGGATATGCCAGCGCATCGCCTCTTTGAATACGAGAGGCTGATATTGCTCGATGAGCTTTCTGCGGCTGGCCATATCGCCGTCGTCCTTGTACGCCTTCCATAAAGCCCGCTCTTCCTCCGGCGTCAAGAGGGAAATGCGCTTTAATTCTTCTAAATATCGTTCCAGCACGCTGTCCCCTCCTGTTCCTAATAGAATGAATAGCGGTACATGCCGCCGACAAAACTGTCGTCGTCGGACGTCCAGGCGTTGACGCTGAACCGGCTGCCCAAATCATACTGGGCGCCGAAACGGTTGTCGTCGTGATTTAACCCGAAAGCCGCCGTAAGCATGAAGTTATCAAACAGATATTTGCCCATTTCGATGTTGTAATAGTTGTTGCTTACATCGCTGTGCTTGTCGCTGAAATCCAAAGACCCGTTGGTAACGGTCAGCATGTCCAGATACAGCGCCTTTTCCAGCTCCTGCGTAATACCCAGGCTGTTCAGGGTCATGCGGATACCCGAACCGACGAGGGTACTCATGTCCTCGCTGTTCAGGGAGCTCTGCTGCTTACTGCTGCTGTTGCGCAGCGTAATCAAGGAAATGATCTGCTGCTTCGTAAGCGGCGGGTCCGACCGCAGCACCAGGTCCATATTTTCTACAGGACCTCGGAGCGTCAGCAAGACGCCGTACTGGCCGACGCGCGTGTTCCCTTCGATGTCGACAGACGGCAGGAACGAGCCGAACTGATTAAAGTCAGCCCGGGCTTTAGACAGGCGGAACGTCGTATTTAAGTAATAGACCGTCCCGCGCGACGCTTCGAACCGGCCCGACGGCATGGGCCATGTCGTCGATCCTCTGAAACGAGCAGAGCCATTTACCATTAAATCATATAATGCCGGATTATACAACCTTACTTTTTCCCCTAAGTTTACAGAAACGTCCAATTCCAACTCGGGAGCGCTGGAACTATCGGAAAAGCTCAGGGGTATATCCAGGGTCGTATTCGCTATATCGATAGAACCGCTTAGCTTAGGACCTCGCCGACCTTCGCCTAAGGTAAAGGTCCCGTTCAGCGGGCCTTTAAAGTAATCGCAGTCCAAGGCCAGGCGATTCAAAAACAGATTGCCTTCATACTTCGTCAAATGCCAGCCGTCCCAGGCGGCCTGGCCTTGGACGAAAACGCTGCCCGGATCCTTGGCGCCTTCTTTGTCCATCGTCGCCGAGGCGGTTACAGAGACGTTCTGGCCGCCAAATACGATATTGCCCGTAATGTGTTCCAGCGGATAGGTGACATCGCTGAACTGGATGGAACCGTCCTGCACGCTCACGCTGCCGTTTATCTGCGGCTCTGCCAGCGTGCCTCCCAGCTGCAGCTCCCCTTCGACGCCGCCCTGAGCCGACTCGACGGCAGGCGTCAGGACCGCTAAAATATCCAGCCCCGTGTTGTCGAGCTTGAGCGTCACATTCATCGGCTCGGCGCCCCGCCCGCCGTGAAGCGCGCTGACAGGTATGTCGCCGTAGGCCGCGACTTTATAGGGATCGCGGGCTAAATAGGCCTGATCGATATGTATATTTCCATCGCGGATGTTCAATAAGGCAAAGCCGTTGGTGAAGGATACGCCGTTAATAGCGCCGCCGTTCAGCTGCGCCGACACGTCGGCTTCCAAATCGTCGCCTGTGCCGCCCAGGGCCGCGGCAAAATCAATGGGCGTATCGACGGCTACGTCAGTCTGTCCCAAAATATCCAGCAAGATGCGGGACGGGAAATTGCGGGCCGCCACCTGCATATCGACGGGGCCGTGGAAGGCATAGGTCCCCTTCGCAGCCAACAGGCTGTCGCCAGTCTTCAGGGCCAGCTTATTAACCTGTACCGTTCCCTTTTCCAGGCGAATATCTATATCCGCTGGCTCGACAGTTTGTCCGGCCAGCGACGCGTCCGTAATCTGCCCTGTAATAGACGCTTTCGGATCGGACGACGTGCCTTCCAAATCAATTTGGCCGTTTATATGGCCTTCTATGTCCTGCACGGGCACGGCGGCCAGCTTCAGCATGCTGGCAATGTCACCGTTGACGACGCTGGCCTGACCGCGCATCCATCCGTCTCCTGTCCGATACAGCAGGTCCGCATCGTAGGAGCCGCCGCTTTGGTCAAAGTGCAGATCTGTCAGACGCACCAGCTTGTCATAATAGGCAAAATCGCCGCGTACGTTCGTCAGCTCCATGCCGTTGATCGCAAGCGTATCGGCCCGCAGAGAACCTCCGGCCGTCGGATTGTCCGACGTGCCGCCAATATGGGCGCTGACATTGAACACGCCGCTCCGCGGCAGGCGGCTGCGCGGCATCATGCGGGAAATATCCAGTTCCTTCCCTTCAATATCCAGGTTCAAGTACTGGCCGACAGAGCCCTGTATGGAGACGGACGCGTTGTACGACGAAATATCGCCGTTCGAAATATAAAGGACGCCGTGATCCAGACGATAATCAGCACTGATATTTTTATATAAGTACCCGGCATAGGAACCGCTGGTCAAATGGAAGGTCCCTTCTGCCGTCGGGTCGTCTATGGTTCCGCGAATTGACACGGTATTATCCGCCCAGCCCGTCATGGGCAAATCGCCCTGACCAATAGCCGGCAGGAGTTTTTCCAGGCGCATGTGCTCTGTAGTCATCGTCCCGCTGACGGCTCTCGTATCTAAATCTATCGTTCCCGACAGCGTATGAACGCCGTCCTTATACCGCCAGTACGCAGCGGGGATTTCAATTTGACGGCCGGCGCCGCGAAGAGTCCCGTCGATAGAATCAAAGGGCAGATGCTGAATCGAGCCGTTCCGCCCGCTAACAGATACATCCCACTGCAGGCCGGGGCCGTATACATGGCCTGCCGCCGACACAGATCCGCTCATGGGTACAGAAGCGACGGAGCTCAGCACGTCAAGGGACGCGTTTTCCGCCGTAAAGGCAATGTTCGGCGCGCCCGTATGCACATCATAGGTACCGCCGCCCCGAATCGTGCCGCCGCCGACAGCCATATCCAAATTCGACAGGGTTATGACTCCGTCGGTATAGGAAAAATCAGCGGTACTGCGATCCGATTCTATGCCGTCGTACGAAAGGCCGTATGCTTCCGCCCGGCCCAAGGCCTGTACAGCGCCGCTCTGGAGATTGCCGGCCGCCTGTACTTCCGCCGAAACAGACCCCAATACGGAAAGAGGCACCGCAGGAATCTGCGACAAGTCGACAGACGCAGCCTTCGCCTCGGCAGTAAAATCACCCGTATCGGCATGATAGGCACCGCAGCCCGTAAGCTCGCCTCCGGCAGCATGGGCTGTTAAATTTTCTATCTGCGCCACGTGGTCTGCATAGGAAATATCCGCCGCGCCGTCGTCTAGGAGCCAGCCGTCGTACGTAACATTCGAAGCCTTGAGCTTGCCCTTGCCGCTTACGTCGTCAGCTGTTCCCCACAATGTCCCCTTAAATCCGACCGTACCGGAAATGGGAACCGGTATAAATTCTGAAAAAGCGTCCAGCGCCGCACCCGGCACATCGACGTCTATATTGAATACAGGAGACGCGCCGTTGGTCTTCACAATGCCGTCAGCACGAAATTCCTGGCCGTTGATCGTCCCTGATACATCTTTCAGCAGCACATCGTTCGTCCCCAGGGAAACATGGCCCGTAAGCCCGTCTACGCTGAGGCCGTACGCTGCGGCTGCGCCGTCTGCAATATCGGCCTGACCCGATACGAAAAGCCCGTCCTTGCCGTCGGCTACCCGCGCCCTCACATGCTCTGCGGCGCCGCCGAGAATCGTCACGTCTACGTCCTCAGGAATAAAGGGAGACGCATACGACGCGTCGATGCGTTCGGCCTGTATCGTCATGTCATATTGCCGCGCCGACGTATACGTTCCCGAAAGGGTCAGATCTTGGCCGTCCAGCGATGCGTCGGCCGTCAAGGCGATGGCCTTGGGGTATTCGGCAAAGGACACGGAGCCGTCTACGTCTTCCAAAGCCAGCGTCCTGCCGCTTCCATCGGGCAGCAGCACGCGCACGACGCCGTCATTCAGGCGCACGACGCCGTAAAAATCTGCGCCTCTTTCCGTATCGCTCGGTTTCATAAGGGCAGCAGCATTCCACGAGCCGTCTTCATTTTCCCAGAGATGCACTACGGGCTTGTCGACGGCTACCGTATCCAGCGACGCCAATACGTTCCCGTCCCATAAAGAAGGCAGTATTTTGATGGGATTGACATACACGTCAATATCTTCGCTTTCCAGCACGATCCGCCCCTTCGCATCGCGGATAACCGGCCGGGATATAGTCACCTTCCCCGTCAGGGAAATATCCATCGACGCGAAGGATAAGGTTCCGTTTAGCTTGCTATTTGCTGTTGTCGTTACGATTTCGCTCAGCTGCTGCGTTAAAGCCGGTTTTTCCATCCAAAAAGCCGCCGTGGCCGACAGAAAAAAAGGCCGACGCCGCGCAGCCGGCTATCCAATTTTTTCTTCACGCCGAGTCTCCCGCATTTACATATAAAAACAAAAAGTGTGTGAATCTCTTTTTTATTCTACCTAGGCCGGTACATAAAATCAAGAAATATATGGCGTCCTTCAAAAATTGTTTAAAACTTGTGACACGCCGCCGGCCGCTTACTATTGCAAAAGAAGGTCATAAGCCGCCGTCCCGATAGACAGCGCTTATGACCTTGCGATACACCTGTATGTAATTTATTCCGTCATGGACGGGATGACGACGCCGGACCGAACGTCTACGCCCATCGCCTGTTCCAGCTGGGCAATGCCGACGTTATAGTCGTACAGCGCCTGAATGTAGTTCGTCTGCGCCTGATTCAGGTTCAACTGCGCATCGAGAACGTCCAGGTTGATGCCGACGCCGGCCTGATAGCGGACGCGGGCAATCTTGAAGCTTTCTTCGGCTTCAGCGACGGCAGACTGGCTGGCTTCCACGCGCTGCGCGGCGCTGCGGATATTCAGGTAGGCCTGCTTAACGGCCAGCTGAACGGCTTCGCGGGTCTGCTGCTCCGTTTCACGGGCAGCCAGCAGGGCTTGCTTAGCCTGTTTTACCTTGGCATTCGTCGCGCCGCCGTCATAGAAGCTGAACGTAATGCCGCCTGTTACGCGCCATGCGCTGTTTCCCGAACCAGGGAAGTCTTCATCGCTCCAGTCATTGCCGGCACCGACAGATACGGTCGGCATGTTGCCGGCGTTGGCGATGCCGATATTTTCTTCAGCCTGACGGACGCTCAGGGCAGCCTGCAGGACTTCCGGCCGATACTTCATGGCGTAGTCCAAGGCTTCCTGAAGGGAAATATCGTACGATTCGAAGGGAAGATGGTGGTCTATGAGCTCCAGCTTCGTCTGCAGGGGCAAGCCGAGGATGTTGTTCAAATTCGCTTCGGCAACGGCGACGTTGTTATCCGCCGTGACGGCGTTCGTCTTGGCGTCAGCCAGAGAAACATTCGATGTGAGGACGTCGAGCTTGGCAACGGTGCCGACATTGTACTGAGCCGTGACGTTGTCGACGTGGCCCTGCATATTCGTTACCGCTTCATGGTATACGTCGCGCAGTTCTTCATAGGCCAGCAGGCCGAAATAGCCCTGAACGGCCGAAAGCTTTGTCGCCTGTTCTACCCGCAGGATTTCTTCCTGGGCGCTGGTCTTGCCCAGCTTAGCCACGGCAATCTGCCCTTCTACGCGGCCGCCCGTATAGAGAGGAATATTGACGCTCAGGCCGTGACCGAAGGAATTGGTAATGCTGTCCCGGTTATTTATGCCCGAACTGCCGCTGTTTTCGCGGCGCGTCGCGTCGAAGGTGTAGTTGAACTGAGGCATTTTGCCGGCCTTCGCTTCGTCGATGTAGTATTCGGCGCTCTTCAGGTCATAATGGGCGACCTTAATATCGCGGTTATAATCCAAAGCCATCTGCACGGTCTTGGGCAGCGTCAGCTCGACGGCCTGATCCGGAGCTACCCGGCCGATGACGATAACCGGGTCCTGCTCTTTTTTAGCGGCGCGCTTCTGCGCTTTCTTTTCCGATTCCGCCGCGATCTGGCGGGCCAATTCTTCCCGCAGAGCCGGCGTCACGTCGACAGGACGCACTTTCGCGACGCTTACCGGCGCCTTCGGCGCCGATTCAGCCGATGCCTGGGCGGCGTCTTCCGCAAAGGCCGACGCACCTCCCAAAGTCGTTACCATCATGGCGATGATTATCTTTCTGTACAAATTCTTATTCATCTTGGGTACCCCCGTCAATTAGTTTCTATCCTTTATCGTAAAACTGGAAATATGCTAAAAAGCATAGTTGATGCCGTAATAATTGCCGCCGTCGCTCCTGTCCATGGGGCGGGTAAACTGGCCGAATAAATAAATATCCGGCAAGATGCGGTACTGGGCTTTCACGCGGTACCGCCAGTCGTTGGGGTCGTACCCCTCCAGGCTCAGGCGGAACGGCCCGTCGGCGAATAAATCGACGCCGACGCCCAAATCGCCGTTAATCAGGCCGAAGCGGCTGTCAAACCAGGAACTGCGGCGTCCAAACTGCAAGTTGAGATTCGTACCGTTGCCAATACTTTCAGCTCCGACCAAAGCGAAGGAATTGTTCCGGTACACCCTAAAATTTGCATGGGCCCCGCTTTCACTTTGCGTATCATTATACAGGAAGCCCGCTTCTCCTTCAAACTTCACGTCGCCGCTGCCGCCGAGGATATTGTTGACCTTCGTCGTAATCTCGGCTGTATTGTGCAGCGTCGTCTGAATGTCTGCCTGGCTCTGCGGATTGGTCGTCATCGTTTCCATAGAGCGGGCAATCGTATCGAAGCGTTCCGTAATATTTTTCATATTGGCAGCCATTTCCCGGACGTTGGCCGACGTGGCCCCGTCTCCGTCCAGCTGCTGCAGCGACGCGTTCATCTGCGCCGTCATTGCCGCCATATTGGCCGTAATCTGCTGAATATTCGCGGCGTTGGCCTCCATCATGGCGCTGGTCTGTCCCGTAATGGCTTCTACATTTTGAATAGAACCGCGCATCGCCGCCTGGGTCTTGGCGTCGCCGAGGATGGCGTTGATATTTTTTATCATATCATTGGCGCCGTTGATCAGCGTGCCGGCGCTGTTCATCATGTCGTCCATAGTTTTGCCCTGGTTGCTGTTCAGGGTATCGCCGTCGGCCAGGATATTATTTTTATCATTGCCCGGCGTAATCGCTACGATTTTTTCGCCCAGCAGGCCGTCCGTCGTAATCGCCACCCGCGAATCCTTGGGGATTTCCGTCCCCTCGTCAATCCGAAGCACGATATCTACGCCGTTCCGAAGGGGCGTAACCTTTTCCACCTTGCCGACATGGACGCCTACGTAGCGTACGGAATTCCCCTGCTGCAGTCCGTTGGCGTCATGAAATACGGTGTGGACCTCAAAGCCGGGATTGCCGAATATCTCGGCATGAGCCAAGGTGATGATGACATATGTAAATACCAAGACGCCGACAATGGTTACGAGGCCGACCTTGGCTTCCGCACTCCATCTCATAGCATCGTCTCCCTTTCCTCGGGCAGCTCGCCGCCGTAAATAAACTGCAGTACTTCCCGATCTTCTGTATGTTTAAACTCTTCCTTCGGCGCAATCAGCCTGAACTTGCCGCCCTGCAGGAAGGCTATCCTGTCTGCCGCATAAAAGGCCGACCGCATATCGTGCGTGACAAGAATCGACGTAGCATTGAGATGCCGCTGCATGCTGACGATGAGCCGGTTTATGTCCATGCTCCGCAGCGGATCCAGTCCGGCCGTCGGTTCGTCGTATAAAATAGTCTTCGGGTCCAGGGCAATCGCCCTGGCCAGGCTGACGCGTTTTTTCATGCCGCCTGACAAATCGTTGGGCATCATGTTCTCAATGCCCTCCAATCCGACGAGTCTGAGCTTTTCCCTGACAATTGCCTGTATTTCTTCCTCGCTGCAGCGCGTACGCTGCCGCGGGCCGAAAGCCACGTTCTCCCCTACAGTCATAGAGTCAAACAACGCCGAGTATTGAAACACCATGCCCATATTCCGGCGCATTTCATTGAGCTGCTCTTCATCGTACGGCGTAATATCTGCGCCGTCCACAAAAATGCGGCCCCCTGTCGGCTTCTGCAGGCCGATGATCAGCCGCAGGATCGTACTTTTCCCCGAACCGCTGGCGCCTAAAATAGCCAGCGTCTCCCCGTCGTAGATGTCGAGGTCGACGCCGTCCAGTACAACCTGGCTTCCATAGGCTACGGTTACATCGCGCAAACGAATCATAGGCTCTCCTAATACAAAATGACAGACAATAGATAATTGCATATAAAGATAAAAATAATAGAGGTGACGACAGACTTTGTCGTCGCCTGGCCTACGCCCTCCGCGCCGCTCTTGGCGTGCATGCCTTCATAGCAGGCGATCAGGGCGATAATGCCGCCGAAAAACATGGCCTTAATCAGGCCGTATACGATGTCTCCTACCTCGGTAAACAGCTCGACGGAATTCATATACGTAAAATGAGTCAGGCCGGCGCCAAAGGTCGCTACGGCATAGCCTCCGGCCGTACCGATGACGTACCCGTAAAACGACAGGATCGGCACCATGATGACACAGGCAACGAAACGGGGTACGACGAGATAGGCAATCGGATTGACGGCCATGCAGCGCAGGGCGTCGATTTGCTCCGTGACCTTCATCGTGCCCAGCTCGGCCGTCATGGCCGCGCCTACGCGGCCGGCAACGACGACGCCGGTCAGAATCGGCCCCAGCTCGCGGCCCATGGCAATAGACATAACGCCGCCCAAGGTAGACTGGGCGCCGTACCGCAGCAGGATATCCACGATCTGCAGCGTCATGACCATGCCGGCAAAGAGAAGAGTCAGGCTTACGATGGGAAGGGAATTGACCCCCAGATGAGCCATCTGCGCGACCGTCAGGCCGCGCTGAATTTTGGGAAGCTGTCTCAGGGTTTGGATGAATAAAATAGCTAAGACGCCGACCTGTTCAAAGATATGAAGGGTAAAGCGCCCTACTCTCTCCAATGCCTCCTGCACCGACAACCACTCCTCTCCGGCTTCGATTTCTCCGTCTATTTTACTATACCATCAATAATGGGCCGCTGTAAAACGAGAAACGAGAATTGTTAAAAAATTGTTAGAAAACTGAAAAAACCTTTTGAGTTTTCTTATAAATAAGATAATAGCATTTTATCCTGCAAATAGCAAGAAAAAAGATGGCTCCGGCCCAGCCCGCCCTTTTCATATTTTAAAAGCAGGTGTGGTATAATACAAAAAGATGAGATAGTTATATTTCTATATAAAAAGGAGCGATACGCATGAACGAAACAATACAAACGTTAATTTCCCGCCGCAGCATCCGCAAATACAAAGCGGAACAAATTCCCGAAAGCGACTTGCAGCAAATCCTGGAAGCGGGCATGTACGCTGCCAGCGGCATGGGCATCCAGCCCATCACGATGGTCGTCGTACAGGATAAGGACACCATCGCCAAGCTGACCGCCATGAACGCTAAGATCATGGGCACGGACAGCGACCCCATGTACGGCGCGCCGACCATCGTCGTCGTATTGGCCGACATGGAAAAATCGGCTAACGCCTGGTCCGACGGCTGTCTGGTCATGGGCAACCTCATGAACGCCGCCGCCTCCTTAGGCATCGGCTCGTGCTGGATCAACCGGGCCAAGGAAGAATTCGAATCGGCCGAAGGCAAAGCGCTCCTCCGTCAGTGGAACTTGCCGGAGCACCTCGTAGGCGTCGGCCACTGCATCCTCGGCTACGCCGACGGTCCCGCGCCGGCAGCAAAACCGCGCAAGGCTGACTTCGTAACCTACGTCCGCTAATTCCCTACTATCCAAAAACTGCAGCAATGCCTTATGTATCGGCACTGCTGCAGTTTTTATATTTCATCATATAGGAAACGCGCCAAATAGGACATATCGTAAATGGCCTGGGCTTCATGGACTATCCCGTCGGCCATGAGGCAGCACACGTACGGCCTGCCCTGCTTCCAGACGAGGCCGCAGTCGTGATAGATGCCGTCCAGCTCGCCCGTCTTATGCTCTACCGTTACGGTATTGGGAATCTGCGCCGGCAAAATGCAGTTATCTTCCTGCTGAGCCAGGATAGCCCGCATCGCCTCGTCGCGCCGCCCGTCGACGCAGATCCCCGAGGCCAGGCGCAGAAACAAGCGCCCCATATCGCCGGGAGACGTTACGTTTTCTTTCCCCTGGCGCGCCGCCTCGAAATCCATCATCTTGCGCCGCAGCATCGTATGCTCCATACCCTGCCGCTGGATTTCCTCATTGACGGCGTCGAAACCCAGCAAATCGATGAGCATATTCGTACACGTGTTGTCGCTTTCGACGATCATGTGAAACACCAGCGTACGAAGAGATACTTCCGTACCCTCCGGCATATCGTAAAACGAACCGCCTTCAACGCTGCCATAAACGGGATAGGTCGCGTCAAAGGACAACTGTCCCTCTTTTTCCTTACGAAAGACGCAGGCCATGATGGGTACCTTAATCAAGCTGGCCGACGGCATGACCCGGTCGCAATAGAAAAAGTCTTCACCGCCGTCCAGAGGGCGGCAGTACACGGACACGGCGGCTTTTTCCCGCCAATGCGTCCTTATATAATTCTCCAGCCGTTCTTCGCATAAGGCCATGTCTATTCCTCCTTCGCCGCCTTCATCGTTTGTCTCTGCCGTGAGACGCAAGACCGCGGCATTCCGGGCAATACCCGTACCATTCCAGATTGTGTCCGACAATATCGAACCGTGTCTTCTCGGCTAATTCCGCTTCAAATCCTGCCAAGGGACAGTGGTCGATTTCTACGATGCGGCGGCACTTCAGGCAAATCAAACGATGCCGATGGCCCATCGCCCGCAGGGAAAAGCCGTATTTTCGTGAATCAGGCAGATAATGCTTTTCCGTCAGCTCCTTGGCCGTAAACATTTCCAGTATACGATACACTGTGGAAAAGTTGATGCCCTGCCCCTGGCCGATGAGCTCCTGATAAATATCTTCTGCCGTCAATACGCCGCCGTGCCGGTACAGCGCGTCCAGGACCAGCTTGCGGGTCCTCGTGCTCTTTAATCCGCAGCGATGGAGGCATTCTTCATGAGCCTCGCCGTTTATTCTGTCATCCATAGCTATCCCTCCTTACGGCCGCCCGGCCTGTGCCGTTTCTTTATACGCAATGACGGCCAGCAGCATGAGGACAGAAACAATCGCCGTGACGCCGCCCGGCGCAGCGTCGATTCCGTAGGCGATGCCCAGGCCCAGAATAATATCTAAAAAGCTGAACAGGACGGACCATTCCATAGTCCGGCGAAATCCCTTCCGCAATTGCAGCGCCGTAGCTACCGGCAGGGCGATGAGCGAGCTGATGACCAAAATGCCGACGATGCGGATAGACACGGAAATCGTCGCCGCGACGAGGACGGCGAAGACGTAGTTGATCAGGCGGCTTTTCACGCCGGCGATCTTCGCCCCGTCTTCGTCAAAGGTCAGCATGACCAGCTGGGGATATAGCTTGATAATCGTCAAAATCGACACGATGCTGAGCAGCAGGACCGACCATACGTCTTCCCGCGTCACCGTCAGGATGCTGCCGAATAAAAAGGACTCTACGTTGGTATGCACCATGCCGGAGCTGATAATCGTAATGGCGATACCGACGGATAAGGACAGGATAATCACCAGTATCAGCTCGGCATACTGACGAAACCGCTGGCGCAGCACTTCGATGAGAATGCCGAAAACCGACGTAAGGCCGAAGGCGCTGAGGATGGGATTAGCGTCCAGCAAAAGGCCGATGGCCACGCCGGCCAGAGACGCATGGGATAAGGCGTCTCCGATCATGGAATAGCGGCGCAGCACGAGGAATATGCCGATGAGAGGGCATACGATGGAAATCAGCACAGCCACGATAAAGGCGTTCTGCATAAAAGCATACTCAAACATTTCCGTCCCTCCCCATGTTATCCGACACGTATTCGCGGATATAGTCTTCCGGCGAGCAGAAATGGCCGCCGCCGTTGACGACGTGAAACATCTTCGTCGAATTTTTAGCGGCGAACTTCAGGTTATGCTCTACCGTCAGGACCGTTACGCCCCGGTCCTGATTCAAATGGCGAATAAAGGGATACAGCTCCATCTGGCTCTTGACGTCGATGCCCGTCGACGGCTCGTCAAAAATGAGCAGATCAGGCTCGCCCATGAGGGCCCGGGCAATGAGCACCTTCTGGCATTGGCCGCCTGACAGGCTGCCTATGAGCTGGTCCTTTAAATCATATACGTTCATTTGCTCCAGCGAACGACGGATAATATCCTTATCCTTATATCCCAATATCCTGCGCTGGCAGTTCAGCACCTCGTAGACCGTAATGGGAAACTGGCTGTTCAGCGTTTCAAACCGCTGGGGCACATAGGCACAGCGGCGGAAGGTATTGGAAATTGTGCCGCGGCTCGGCGACAGCAGCCCCAATATCAGCTTGATAAGAGTGCTCTTGCCGCTGCCGTTTTCCCCGACGACGGAAATATAATCGCCGTCCTGCACGGTCATCGTAACATCCTGCAGTAAATAGGGCCCGTGCTCATAAGCAAAGGACACATTTTCTAATGAAATCATAGGAACTCCTTCTTGTCATTATAGAATACCTGCTCTATTATATAGTCGCGGAAAGGAAAATGCAAGGCATTTGCATTTATTGACAAGGGACAATGGTTAGTGCTATGATACAATTTATACTATACGTATATATTCCTATTTCAGAGGAGGATATGTTATGAAATCATGGCTTACAGCCTGTATCGCAATGATAACAGTGGCCGCGCTCCTTACGGGCTGCGGCGCCCAATCTGACGGCTCCGTCCAGTCTGACGGCAAACTGAAAGTCGTCGCCTCTTTCAACGCCATGAAAGAATTTACCCAGGCCGTCGGCAAGGATAAGGTCGATGTCGTCACCTTGATTCCCGACGGCACAGAGCCTCACGATTTTCAGCCGACGACGAAAAATCTCAAGGAATTGAGCCATGCCCGTTTATTCGTGTACAACGGCCTGGGCATGGAACCTTGGGCGGATAAAACGCTGGAAGTCGTAGACAATAAAAACCTCGCCGCCGTCGACGCTTCTAAGGGCGTCCAGGTAATCGCCAATACAGACAAGCACGACATACACGAACACGGCCGCGACGATCCCCACTGCTGGCTCAGCCTGCAGGCCGCCCAGACAGAAGTTCAGAACATTGCCGCCGCCCTGGCCGAAGCGGGCCCTGCCAACGCTGATTTTTACCGCGAAAACGCCGCCGCCTACAACGAACAGCTCCAGCAGGTGCTGACGGAATATCAGGAAAAATTCCAATCCGTCCCGAACCGGCAGTTCGTCACCGGCCACGCCGCCTTCGCCTATCTGTGCCGCGATTTCGGCCTGACGCAGCGCAGCGTCGAGTCGGTCTTTGCCAGCGGCGAACCGAGCCCTCAGCAGCTGGCTAGCCTGGCCGATTTCTGCAAGCAGCATAAGGTAACGACAATTTTCTCCGAAACCATGGTCAGTCCCAGGATTTCGGAAACCCTGGCCAAGGAAGTAGGCGCATCGGTCAAAACGATCCACACCATTGAAAGCGCCGAAGGAACTGCGACCTATATAGACCGCATGCGCGACAACATCGAACAGATTTACCAAAGCCTGAAATAGCGGACGCGCCGACAGACAGAACAACAACTGTCTGCCGGCGCGTTTATCATTCGCCATCAGGCTTCATCCATCGGCGCCGCTGCGCTTCAACGATAGCCCAAACAGCGTCGACGTCGTCGATAGCGGCGTATTCATATTCCCGTTCCCGTATGAGCTCATTAAAAAAAGCAAAATGAAAATCATGCCAATCTACAGGGCGTTTGTCGAAAAGAATCGTCCCCGACCCGTCGCCGTTCTCCCGCTTCTCTAAATATCGCAGGGTATGATAAAACCGGCAGACCAGGCGGCTGCGGTACACCGTAAGAATCCGCTCGCTCGTCAGCACGTAGACAATCTGCCGCCGCTGCCAACGGCGATGGACCAAGCGACCGACGCTGCCATACGCTCCTGCCGCTATAAAAGGCAGGCCGAATAAGGGCGCGACGATCCCCCACAGGCCCGGAACAGACAAGGCCGCGCCTTCCCAGCATAGGGCAAACAGAAAAAACAATAGTACTATGGGAACCTTCAGTATATCCGACGGTTTAACCAGTTTGCGCCACGAGCAGCCCGGCTTGCCCTGCCACAAGATACGTTCCCCTTCATACAGCGAAATCGCCGGCCCTTTGTCCATCGACATCACCTCTTTCTCCTCCCTGCCTCCGACGGCTTCAATCCGCCGGAACAAGAATACAATCAGCTGCACAAAAATCCCTGCAAAGAAATTTACTTTACAGGGATTTTTCATTTGCAGATTATTCAATTATACCATAGGACATGCCGCGGGGAAACTCGCGGAGCCTATCGTTAATGCTGAGCCGGTACGGCCTTCGTCTTGCCGTCCTGTACAGCGGCCGGTTCGACGCCTTCCATGTGGATGGCGTTGCTGCGCGTCACGGCGCTGATACCGACGAAGAGGACGCCGCAGACGATCCATTCGGCATAAATGACATGCGGCAGAACGCGGACAGCCGGTACGAACATCCAGGCTACGAGAACGACGACGGACGCCAGAATCGTATAGAAGGCGGCTGCGCGGGAGCAGTATTTCGGCGCATACATCGTCATGAGAACGATGACGCTGAACGCCGTCATGAGGCTGAGGCCGGCCATGAGCGTAGAGATGATGCCGCTGATGGTCAGAGCAAAGCTCAGCGTAAGCAGGCCGAGAAGGAATACGGAAATACGGGTGACGTTGAGGTACTTGCTGTCCGACATATTCGGGTCGACGAACCGTTTGTGAATGTCATGAGAGTACAGCGTCGCCGAGCTGAGAAGGAGGTTGCAGGCGCAGCTGACGTCGGCTGCCCAAAGAGCCGCCAGGGTAATGCCGGCCAGCCACGGGTCGAGGGACATGATGACCTGGGGCAATGCAGCCGTAGCCGAAATGTTGGGATATAATTCCGAAGCGATGACGCCGAGGAGGGCGCTGACGAAGCCGATCGGCAGCATGAGCAGGCCGCCGATGATAAAGCCTTTGCGGGCCGTATGCACGTCTTTTGCGCCGAGGGAAATCTGGATGATGCTCTGAAGGGACAGGTTAACCGTAATGAGGACGATAATCCACGTAACGATGGTCATGGGGCCTACACCGTCGATGAAATCGAGGCCGTGAGGCATGGGCAGGTTCATCTGGATTTGATCCATGCCGCCGGTCATGCGGACTGCCAGTACGACGGCCATGAGGATACCAGCGTATTTCAGGGACACGTTCATGAGGTTCGTAATGCTGGCCGACCACATACCGCCGATCAGCGTTACGCCGATGAAGACGACGGCGCTCATGAGCATCCCTGTCGTCGGCGTGAAGACTTCCGGCATAAGGGCGGCGAGGATCATGCCGCCGGCGACGTACTGCATGCTCATGACGACGAGCTGTACGATGATCTGACAAATGATGCCGATAATCATGCTCTTCTTATCGTAATACCGTTCCAGCATTTCGGGAATCGTCGTGATGTTGAGGCTGCGGTATTTTTTAGCGACGGTCATGCCCATGACGATAGCGCCGATGCCCCAGGCCGTCGTGTACCAACCGGCGGAAATACCGGCTTTATAGGCCTGTTCGGCGACGCCGATCGTCGACGCGCCGCCGACGGCCAGGCCGACGATAGAAACCATGATGAGCGGCGTCGTGAGCTGCCGGCCGGCCAGGATATAGTTTTCCGCTTTCCCGGCAGCGCGGTGCTTCGTATACCAGCTGATTAAGAAAATCGTACAAATGTACAAACCTACGACAATAACTGAACTGTTCATTTGGGTTGCCTCCTATAGGATGATATGAAGAAATATAATAGCTAGATTCCCGTTTTACGTATAAAAAAATCGCCCCTCCATGAGGGACGATGAACTCGCGGTACCACCCTGCTTACCTGCATTCCAGAATACAAAAAGGGTGATACCCAAGGGACGAACATCTCCGCGGTACCACCCTAATAATCTCGAATCAGATCAACTCATAGCAATGTAACGGTCGCCATACCGGATCGGCCTACTGATTTCTGTTCAGCCTCACAGTTCAGGAAAGAACTTCACGCTGCATCACCTGCCGGTTTACACCGCCCACCGGCTCTCTGCGAGGGTATTTGCAGCCCTACTTTTTTCCGTCTATACCTTTATCGGGAACGTATATTGTGTCGTGATTTCATTATACGAAAAATAAGAAAATTGTCAATATGCTTTTCTGTAATTTTTCCTATCTTCCAAACGTTAAAGGTTTTACCTTGCATGAGCGGAAGACCGGGCGGAAAATACGCGCCGCCGGCCATACCAATAAATGGCCGCTGCCGCCGGCAGAGACGCTAACAGGACAGGATAAAAGAAGGAAATCGGCAGGAAACCGAACAGCAGGCCGCCGAACAGGGGCCCTAAAGCCATGCCTAAATCGATGCCGATATAATAGGTACTGTTTGCCAATCCCCGCTTCCCTCCGACGGCTACGACGATAGCCAATGCCTGGCACACGGAACACATCACGCCGTAGCTGCCGGCCATGAGCACCGCCGCCGCGATCATTTCCCAAAAGCTGTCCATGACAGCCAGCAGGAGGATACTTCCCGCCGTGCAAAAACAGGCCATAACGAAGAAAAACTGAAAAGATAAGCGGTCGAAAAGGTCGCGCATCGCCGTCCGCAGCAGCAGTAAAGCCACGGCATAGGCTGGAAAAAACATACCGGCCGAAAAGGGCAGCCCCTTCGTCTGCACGTACTGTACCAGAAAGGACTGGGTAGCGCAGTACGGAATGGTAAATACCATGATGAGGAACGATACGGGCAGGACACCTGTATCGACGAACTGATCGGGCAGGAATCCCTTGCCGGCCGGCGGCAGCGGCTCGTTTTTATACGATACGAACTGGATAAGAACGATGATCGCCGCGGCGAAGGCCGTAGCGACGCAAAACGCCGCACGGTATCCGAGGTGATGGTAGCAGTAAATCCCAACAGCCGGCGCCAGGGCCATGGCCAGGGCATTCATCGTGCCGTACACGCCCATGCCGGCGCCCATATGCTCTTTCGGCAGCATCAGGGAAAACCACGTCGACAGACTGATTGAGCACAGGGCAAAGCCAAAGCCGTTGATAATGCGGGCCGCCATGACGACCTGCGGGCTCCAGGCGAAGACGTAGCCGAGGCAGGACACGATCAGGCACACTGCGCCAATACAGGATAATACATACTTTCTCATCCTGTCGGAAAAGGCTCCCACAAAGGGCCGGCAGCACAGGGAGCAAATATTCATCAGGCCGCCGATAAGGCCCATTAGGGCCGCGCTCGCCCCCAACGAGCCGGAAAATCCGGTAATGATCGGCGTAACTGCCATAGGGCTGGAAAAATAAAAGAATCCCGCCGCCAACAAAAGAATTTGGTCTCTCCACTTTCCATCACGCATATGCTCTTTCACTCTTTTCCGTCATCTTGCTGCCAATACCACGACAGGCCGTTTTTCTGCCTTTATCATATTCCTCCCCATCGCCTTCTGTCAAGGAATCTCCTCCCGGACGGAGGAACGCAGCAGGATGACCACTTCCGTCTCCTTGGATGATGTATAATGGCTGCGGAATAATTTTCCCAGCAGCGGAATATCTCCCAATATAGGTACCTTGCGCAGGCTCTCCACGTCCTCCTTGCGGATAAGGCCGCCCAATACCAGCGTCCTTCCGGGCAGCATGCGCACGACTGTCTTGGCTTGGCGCGTGGCAATGCGATAGGCCTTCATTTCGTTGACAAATACAGGCGTGCTGACTTCAGCCTCGATAGCCGCCGTTACCGTCCCGTCTTCGTGAATACGCGGCACATAGCGGAGCTTCACGCCGACGTCCTTGTACTCCGTCGTCGCCGTCTTTTCGCCGCCGCTCATGTATTCCGTCACGACGGGAATTTTATCGCCGATGAGAACGCTCGCCTCCCTGCCGTTCAAGGCGGCCATGCGCGGCCTTGCCAGTACGGAGGCCTTCCCCTTTTCTTCCAGCGCCTGTATCTGAGCGGCAAAGGAAAATCCGTCATGTCCGGCGCCGCCGCTCACGCTGGACCAATTCCATTCGACGCCGGCATGGCGCAGGGCGCTCCGATCAATAGAGGCAATCTCTACCTCGACGTCGACCTGCCGCGGCTTCATATCCAGTGCTGCCACGAGGTCCTGCACGGCGCGATGCTCCTGCGGCGTCGCACCGACGACGAGGGTATTCGTATCATCGTAGCAGCGGACATCCCCGTCGGGTACCATAGCCCGGACAGCCTCCTGCACGTCTGTCGGGACGGCGTAACGGAGCCGCCACGTCCGCAGGGATTTCGCACCGTCCCGTTTCTTCCCGGCCGTCATGGTCCGCACGGGCCCCTCTTTTTCATAATACAGGTTTTGACTGGCAGCAATGGCGTCCAGCGCGTCCTCGACGGTGACGCCGTCTACGTGCATGGTCATCGTCCCCTGCACCGTATCGTCGACGATAAGGTTAATATTGCCGCTGCGGGCCAGCCCTTCCAGCACGGAGCGGACAGGAGCTTCGCGGACGTGAACGGACAAGGAACTGCCGGCAAAAACCGGCCCATACCATGCGACGGCCATCATAATGAGGATAAATCGGCAAAATTTCATAGTCATCTCCTTTACATGCTTACGGCCGCGCAGATTCCGTCTTTTTCCAGCTGCGCGCCATCTTTATATACGCTGACGACGGTATATCCGCCGAAGCTGTCCCCTGCGGCGCAGACCAGCGTTTCCCCGGAGTGGCGGAACAAAGCCAGATAGGCTCCATTATGCTCCATCGTACCGCAAAGAACGGGCTGCTCTGCCGCCGGTGCGGCCGCAGCGGGCCGCGCCTTTTCCTCAGAATCGGCAGCGCTCTTCGGCGCGCTGCCGGCAAATATATCAGGCAGGGGCCTGCGCCGCAGAGACGGCGCAGTGCCTTCCACCAGCCTGCTTTCATGACGATCCTCTTCTTCATCCCTATCAGAAGCAGAAAAAACGGGAGGCGAAGAACCGGTATCGTTCTTCGTCTCCCGTATGATTTCCTGCCGTCCTGACGGAACGCCATCCCAGCCCCACCAGATACCTGCCAAGCAAAGCAGGATGACTCCATACGGGAGCCATGTGTTTCTGTGGTGAGCTGCTGCGTTCCTTACCAGATGCCGAAGGGCCGACAGATTACGTTTTGTCATCGTATCCTTTCGGGTGGCCGCTGTGCCATTTCCAGGCGTCGGCAATGATCGTTTCAATTTGGCTGTACTGAGGCTGCCAGCCCGTCAGCCGGCGGATTTTTTCCGATGACGCGACGAGGGCAGCCGGATCGCCGGCGCGGCGCGGGCCTTCTTCGACGGCGAAATCCCGTCCCGTCACGGCCTTCGCCGCCCCTATCATATCGCGCACGCTGAACCCGTGCTGCGAGCCCAAGTTGAAGGCCTGAGGCTGTCCGCCTTCCGCCAGATACTGGAGGACGCGGCAATGGGCGTCGGCCAAGTCGACGACGTGAATGTAGTCGCGGATACAGGTGCCGTCTTCCGTGGGATAGTCCGTGCCGAAAATCGTGATATGATCCCGTATCCCTTGGGCCGTCTGCAAAATAAGCGGAATGAGGTGCGTTTCCGGCGTATGGTCTTCGCCGATGCTGCCGTCGCGGGACGCGCCGGCGGCGTTGAAATACCGCAGCGCCGCATACCGCAGGCCGTAGGCCCGGCTGAACTGGGCCAACATTTGCTCAATCATGAGCTTCGTCTGGCCGTACACATTCGTCGGGCAATAGGGCATATCTTCCGTAATCGGCGTCTGCTCCGGCTCGCCGTACACAGCCGCCGTCGAGGAAAACACAAAGTATTTCACTCCAGCCCGGCGTACGGCTTCCAGCAGGCAGTACGACCCGACGACATTGTTGTCATAATATATCGTCGGTTTTTCCATGGACTCGCCGACCTGGCTGTGGGCGGCGAAATGCATGACCGCGTCGATGCGTTCTTCTGTCAAAAGGGCGCACACGGCATCGACATGATGAATATCTTCGACGACGAGGCGCACGCCGTCGGGCACGGCGCCGCGATGGCCCCGCGATAAATTATCGAGGACGACGACGCGGCAGCCTCGCTCGAGCAAGGCCCGCACGGTATGGCTGCCGATATACCCGGCGCCGCCTGTAACTAATACGTTCATAATTAACCTTCCTGCAGTTTCTTCAAGCGGCCGCCGAGGAATTTCTTGTACACTTCCACGCCGGGCTGATTGAAGGCGTCGACGTTGGCAAATTCGCCTTCGTACGCAATGGACAAGCACAGCATAAACATGACTTCGCCCAAATGATAAGGCGTCAGTTCGGGCAAAATGTAGTTGGCGTTGGGACGGCCGTCGCCAATCAGGGCTTCTGCATTCGAGCTGCGGGCCGCTTCCAGGATGCTGCTCAGGGGCAAGCCGCTGAACGCAGCCAGCTTCGGATATTCGTCGTACATATGGGGAACGACGACGTCGTCCTTCCAGTTGGCGATGGAAACGAACTGGACGACCTTATCCTTCGGGCCTTCCTGATGTTCCTGCGTCTGGGCGTGCATGTCCGTCGTGCCGACGGCGACGATAGGCGTGCGGCCGTAGTTGACGACGTTGCCCTGCTTATCGAGGCGTTTGCCCAGGGATTCTGCCAGAAGCTGAATATACCATTCCGACAAGGATTTCAGGCTGTCCGCATAGGGCATGAGAACTTCCAGGTCGCGGCCGTATTTTGCGCCGGAAATATATTTCAGCACGCTGTTCAGCAAGGCCGGATTCTGCCAAATATCGGGATTCTGGCAGGCCTTGTCCATATCCCTCGCGCCGGCTAAGAACTGACGGATATCAAAGCCGACCAGCGCGCCGACGAGGAGGCCTACTTCGGAGAAGACGCTGAACCGTCCGCCGACTCCGTCTGGAACGTAGAAAATAGGCCAGCCCGATTTTCTCGCCAATCCGTGCAGGAGCGTTTCTTTTTCGCCTTCATGAGGATCCGTAACGGCGACGGTTTCAAATTTGATGCCGGCGTCTTCCATCGCCTGGCGGACGACCATGTAGTTGGACATCGGTTCGATAGTCGATCCCGATTTAGAAATGACAACGCCCATGACCGTATAGCCGGACTTCGCAGCGCTGTCCGTCTTGAGGAACTCGATGAGGCCGCTGACCTTATGGGAATCGACGTTGTTGCCGGCAAAGAAGGCTTTCGGATAGCCTTTGCGGGCTTCCGTGCTCTTGAGGTTCCAAAATTCGCCGCACTGCACGTCGAAGAGGACCTTGCCGCCTAAATAGGAGCCGCCGATACCGAAAAATACGACTGCATCGACGCGGTTGCGCACCTGGCGGGCCAATTCTTCCATCGCCATGACCCGTTCCGGATTGTTGATATTGCCTTCCACGATGTAGGGAAGCTGCGGGAACAGTACGGCTTCCGGCTCGCCGTCTTTAGATAAATGACCTGCCATGATGCCTGTCCTGCGCATTTCCATGACCGCTTCGTGGGCTTTCGTATACGCCGGCTCCATGGCCTTGACGTCTTCCTCCGTCACCTTGCCCGGACCGTATAAATTCTCTACGTCAAATACAAAACCAGATTTTAAAGTAATCTTTGCCATACGTACTCACTGCCTTTCGAAAATATTGCTTCATAAAAAGTATTATACCATATATATAAGTAATCGTCATCATGACTAAAACGGTACTTACAGAAAACTTACAAAATATATGCATACTATTACGCCAAAGCAAAAGCAAACAGATAGCGCCCCACAGGGAGCCGTCTCCCCATGAGGCGCGTAAATTCCTAATGCAGTTGTACTATACCCCTATGATAAAAACCCTATCTTAATCTTATGTTAATGTCCCGCCGTTACCTTCTGGTCTACGAGAGCCGCCTTCTTCGCTTCCTTTTCAGCAGCTAAATGAGCGTAGTACCGTTTCGTTTCGGCTACGACGACGCCGCTGAGACCGATAAGGGCGATCAGGTTCGGCACGGCCATCAGACCGTTGACGATATCGGCTAAAATCCAGATAACTTCCAATTTGATGAAGGCGCCGCAGGCTACGAGGGCGATGAAGATGATGCGGTACGGCATGATCCCCTTGACGCCGACCAAGTATTCCACGCACCGTTCGCCGTAGTAATTCCAGCCCAGGATAGTCGTAAAGGCAAAGAGCGTCAGGCCGATGCAGAGGATGAAGCTGCCCCAGGCCGGATAGGCCTGCAGGAAGGCGGCGTTCGTCAGGGCCGTGCCGTTCAGTTCGCTCGTCCACAAGCCGCTGACAACGAGGACTAAGCCCGTCATGGTGCAGATGATAATCGTGTCGATAAAGGTACCCGTCATGGATACGAAGCCCTGTTCAGCAGGCCATTTCGTCTTGGCTGCCGCCGCTACGATAGGCGCGCTGCCGAGGCCCGATTCGTTAGAGAAAACGCCGCGGGCAATCCCGTTGCGCATCGCCATCATGACCGTCGCGCCGAGGAAGCCGCCGGAAGCAGCCGTCGGAGTAAAGGCGCAGACGAGAATCTGTTCGATAGCCGCCGGAATTTGTTCGTAGAACATGATGAGGAATCCAGCCGCCGAAACGACGTAGATAACGGCCATAGCCGGAACGATTTTCGACGCAGCCCGGGCAATGGACTGGAGGCCGCCGATGGTGACAGCTGCAACGACGATGGTCAGGACAATCGCCGTATATTCTACAGGAACGTCGGCCGTAAGGCGCGTAATTTCTACAATCGAATTGACCTGCGCGAAAGTGCCGATGCCGAAGAAGGCAACGAGAACGCCGAAGAAGGCGAAAATGCAGGCCAGCGGCTTGAATTTAGGTCCCAAGCCCTTTTCAATATAGTACATCGGGCCGCCGGAAATTTCGCCGTTTTTATCGACGGTGCGGTACTTGACGGCCAGCAGGCATTCGGCGTATTTCGTCGCCATGCCGACGAGCGCTGCCATCCACATCCAGAACACGGCGCCCGGTCCGCCGGCATGAACGGCCGTAGCTACGCCGACGATATTGCCGGTGCCGACAGTCGCCGCTAAAGCCGTACACAGCGCTTTAAAGCTGTCGATATCGCCTTCGCCCTGATTCTTTGCCGTAAAGATCAGCTTCAGCGCATGAGGAAGGCGGAAAATCTGCAGCAGGCGCAGGCGGATCGTCAGCATGATGCCTGTACCGATCAGCAGCACCAGCAAAGGCGGTCCCCACACAAAGCTGTCAATTTGGTTCAAAACGTCTACCATAATACCATACTCCTTTACACTGTTATTTTAGGAATAAATACAAAAAACCTGTCGTCAGCATACCTCTGAAGACAGGTCAAAAACAGCATAAAGAAATAATGAAATAATTGCGCTATTCTCTGTCCTTTTGCCTGAGAGATTAGATATCGTCAAGATACCCTGCACCTTCGGCGCCCATATGGGACTCTCCAGAGTCGTGTCCATTCACGGTCCTGCCTTCCGGCACCTGAGAGTTTAACTCCTTCGGTAGGTCTGCGACCTTCTCCCGTAAACTTCATCCACTCACTATGTGACTTGATTGTCATTATACGGCATACAAATGTATTTTGCAAGTACTAATTTGATGAAATAGGAAAATACACCTGTCTGCTCCCCATGTATCTTATTTAAGATTTTAAATACGCATCGCGCAGTTTTTAAAAGTATAACACTATATTCCTAAGTTATCAAAAAAAGCCAAGAATCCATAATAGAATTCTTGACTTTTTATGTTTTTTTACAAACAGCTCTTTACGTCATCAATAGCCGCCATGGCCGTCTGCTGCCACCGCAGTGGCGTCACGGCGATGCGGCCGCTTCGTATGCAGGCCACGTCGCTGTTTTCCGGTGCCCCTTCCATATCGATATCGCCTACAATATGATAGCACAGGCTGCCGTCCAAATCGCGTTTTTCCGCTACGACGTTGTGATAAATCTGTACGGTCTGCGGCACGACGCGGACGTTACCGAGGCTGATATCGCCGGCCGGCGGGACGTTGACGTTCAATATGCCGGGGAAACGGCCTCTCACGACGACCTTTTCCACTAATTCGTGAACGAGACGGGCCGTCTGGGCGCACCGTTCTTCATCCAGTGGATACATCGACACGGCCAGAGCCGGCACCTGATAGTACGGCCCTTCCATTGCCGCCGACACCGTCCCCGAATACAGGACGTCACTGCCTAAATTATAACCGTTGTTGATGCCCGATATGATGAGCTGCGGCTTGTCCTCAGCCAAGAAGTATTCCATAGCCATTTTTACGCAGTCCACGGGCGTGCCGGACACGGCGATTTCGCGAATCCCCGCTTCATCGGTCTCTTCCCGGCAATACAAGGCCTTATTGATCGTCATAGAATGGGATGCGGCGCTGCGCTGGCCGTTAGGCGCAACGACAGTCAGCCTGTACCCGCAGGCCGCCAGCTCGCGCTTCAGGATCTGCAGTCCCGGCGCGCGGAGGCCGTCGTCATTGGTCAACAGAATATGCATCTATTTTTTATTCTCCTTTCGCAGCAGCACGGCGCTGTCATAGGATACAGCCCTCGTATGTTCCGTATGGCTCCATTTCATCTTATGGCGGTCCTTAAAGCCGAGAAAATTGACGGGAATCCAGCTGTACATGAACAGGGGATATACGACGAGATAGGCCCATGATTTTAAGGGCACCTTGATCTGCAGCAGCACGATGACCGGAATGAGGTACTGGACGACGCCGATGACCGTCCACATCTGCACCGGCACAATTTGGTACAGGATGTTGGTGTACAAGGGAATATACGAGTTGATATAGGCCATCAGAGCGTATATCGTCGACATCATCATGAAAAAGGGCTGCGACAAGGTAATGATGCCGTCGAGCATGCGGATATTCCCCGTCTTGATGCCGCGGACAAACAGCTTGGGAATAAAGCGCTCGCCGCAGTCGCACTGTCCCTGGGCCCACCGCTTGCGCTGCCGGCACGACTGCATGAACCCCAGAGCCTTTTCATCGTAAATGATCGCGTCGTGAGCCCAGCAGGTCCGCACGCCTTCCAGCAGCACTTTCATGGAAAATTCCATATCTTCTGTCAGGCAGTCGCATCCCCAGCCGTACTTCCGCACGATATCCGTCGCGATGCACATGCCCGTGCCGCCGAGGGCCGTAGACAGACCGATATTATATTTCGCCAGGTGCCACATGTGGTTGATGAGCCAGAAGGCGATGGCAAAGGTCCCGGCCACCCACGTATCGGTCGGATTTTTAGCGTCCATATAGCCTTGTATGACCTGCTCGCCCTTGCACAAGTGGTTGTTCATTTCCCGCAAGAATTCCGGATGGACGAGGTTGTCGGCATCGAAGACGACGAAGGCGTCGTACTGCTTTTCCTGGGCCAGCATCTGCGCAAACATCCAGTCCAGAGCGTAGCCCTTGCCGACTTCGTCCTTATTCGTCCGCACCTTGACGATCGCGCCGTGTTCCCGGCAGATCTTCTCCGTATTGTCCGTACAGTTATCGGCCACGACGTATACGTCGTACATGTCCTTCGGATAATTCAGATCTTTCAGGTTATCGATAAGCTGACCGACGACGCGTTCCTCATTGTGCGCGCAAATTACGGCAGCAAAAGTATTCTTAGGTGCTGCCGTAACGTGCTCTCTTCGCTTCATCAGGCCGAAAACAGCCAAGGTGACATAATACAGCGTATAAAATACAATGATAACTTGTATGGGTATCATAATGATATCCAATATATGTTCCATACGCGATCTCCCTAATATATCAACGCGCAGAAGCGGCGTTCATGGCCGTATTGACTAATCCAAACACGATATACAACAAGAAGGGCATCGTAAAGACGAGGTGCCAGTCGACGAAAACCAGCACGACGGCTCCGAAAATCAGAGAAATCGCCAAAGCCGATTTATGGAGAACGTCCGGGCTGGCCCCTTTGAAATCGGGATTATGGATCTTGCTTACCAGATGATACCCCAGGGCGACGACAAAAATTCCGATCAGCCACGCCGGCAGATGGACGCCGGAAATGACGTACGTAGCGATAAGGCAGCCGCCGTTAGGAATCGGCATACCCTGGAAATAGCCATGAATGACGCCGGTATTCAAGTTGAAGCGGGCCAGACGGATACCGCCCAACGCCGCGTAAATAATCGCCGGCACGACGCCGATCCAGCCCAATTCCTGCAAGGAATAGGTGTAAATCAAAAACGCCGATGCCGCGCCGAAGGAAACTACGTCGGACAAGGAATCCAATTCTTTGCCGAACTCGCCGGCAACGCCCAGGGCGCGGGCTGAACGGCCGTCGCAGGCATCGCAGGCCATGGCCAGCAGAATGCATATGCCGGCGGCGGTAAACATGCCGTGCAGCGTCATGATCATACTTAATACGCCGAATCCAAGATTTCCCGACGTAAAAAGACATGGAATTATATTTTTCATTTGACAATCCTCCCAATGATAGTTTCTCCGCCGCGCACGCGGTCGCCCTTTTGGACCAGAATTTCCACGTCGTCACCGACGTATACTTCTGCGCAGGAGCCAAACTTGATCATTCCGTACAGCTGACCGTGAGACAAGGTGTCGCCCAGCGTTACCCAGGATACGATTCGACGGGCCAGTATACCGGCGATAACCGTTACCAATATCCGCGTCCGATTGTTTTCAATCCCTACGGAATACCGTTCGTTTTCATACCCGACGCCGTCCTTATAGGCCGGCCGGAAGCCGCCGCACGTATACTGCTGAAAGTCGATCGTCCCGGCTAAGGGAGCCCGGTTGACGTGAACGTCGAAAACTGATAAGAAGATGACAATTTTTCTGCACTTCTTATCGAGGTACAAATCTTCGTACACTTCTTCGACGCTCATGACCTTGCCGTCGGCAGGCGACAGCAGCGCCGTATCGTCTTCCGGAATCGTACGATGAGGATTCCTGAAAAAATAGGCGAAATACAAGGCGAGCAGCGCCGGAACCGCCGCCGCGTAGGCATTGACGAAATACCCTGCCAACACGGCCAGCAGTGCCGGAACTGCGATGAATATATAGCCATCTTCAATTATAAGCGGTTTATTCAAGACATCACCTCAAATCACTTTGCACCTTTGTCCCGTTTTACGGCGGCGACAAACTGAGGCAAAGCCATCATGCGTTTGATTCTGGTCGGCTCCTTCAGCAGCCGGTAAAGCCATTCCAGGCGGTGCTCCTGCATCCACTTCGGAGCCCGGTCGAGACGGCCAGACAGCACGTCCAGGGAGCCGCCGACACCCATGCAGACGCAGGGTCCCAGCTCATACAGGTGGTCGCGTATCCATTTTCCTGCTTGGGGACGCCCAGGGCGACAAACAGGAGCTGCGTGCCGCCTGAACGGATTTCCTCAATGATCTGCTTTTCTTCCTCGTCGGTAAAAAATCCCGAATGGGTGCCTACGATATGCAGCTTGCCTACCTGTTTTTCCAAATTGGCCGCCGCGTCCCTGGCGACGCCTTCGGCTCCGCCGAAAAAGTACACCGGCGTCTGCCGCAGCGCCGCTTCGCCGACGAGACGGCAGGCCAAATCGATGCCGGCGACCCGCTCCTTAAACTGCTTCCCTATCTGCTCGGCAGCCCACAGCACGCCGGCCCCGTCGGGAACGACTAAGTCCGCGTGCCGCAGGATATCTGCCAGTTCTTCATCTGACTGCGCTCTCATGACCATCTCCGCATTGGCCGTCGCGATAGAAGCCGCCCTGCCTTCTTCAATGCATTTAAAGGCAAAGGCGCAGGCTTCTTCCTTCGTGACGTTTCCAATGGGGACGGACAGGATATGTATCGTGCTAGTCAACGTATATCCTCCACCTTGCCCTTAGTTTACGCTGTAGTTCGGCGCTTCCTTCGTAATATTGACGTCGTGGGGATGGCTTTCGCGGAGACCGGCGCTGGTAATCTGAATGAACTGCGTGTTTTCGATCATTTCCTTGATGTTGTGGCATCCGCAGTAGCCCATGGAAGCTCTCAAGCCGCCGACCATCTGGAAAATCGTATCGGCAACGGCGCCTTTATACGGCACGCGGCCTTCGATGCCTTCGGGAACGAGCTTCTTCGCATCTTCCTGGAAGTAGCGGTCCTTGCTGCCGTGTTCCATAGCAGCCAGCGAGCCCATGCCGCGGTATTCCTTGTAGCTTCTGCCCTGATAGATGACCGTTTCGCCCGGGCTTTCTTCCGTGCCGGCCAGGAGGTTACCAAGCATGACGACGTTGCCGCCTGCCGCAATCGCTTTGGCCATGTCGCCGGAGTATTTGATGCCGCCGTCGGCGATGATGGGAATGCCGTAGCGCTGTGCAACTTTGGCGCATTCGTATACGGCGGAAATCTGGGGAACGCCGATGCCGGCGATGATGCGGGTCGTGCAGATGGAGCCGGGCCCGATGCCTACCTTAACGGCGTCTACGCCGCATTCGATGAGGGCTTCCGTAGCGGCGCCCGTAGCGACGTTGCCGGCAATGACCGGGAGATGGGGATAGGCTTTTTTAATTTCCTTCAAGGTCTTCAATACGCCTTCCGAATGGCCGTGAGCCGTGTCGATGACGACGACGTCGACCTTCGCGGCTACGAGAGCATCCAGACGGTCTATCATGTCATGAGAAACGCCGACAGCTGCGGCGGCCAGCAGGCGGCCGTTGGAATCCTTCGCCGAATTCGGGTATTTCGTTGCTTTTTCAATATCTTTAATCGTAATCAGGCCCTGCAGATTGCCGTCCTTATCAACTAAGGGCAGCTTTTCAATGCGATGCTGGCGCAGGATAGCCTTCGCATCAGCCAAGGACGTGCCGACAGGGGCCGTGACCAGGTTTTCCTTCGTCATGATATCGCCGATGCGGCGGCTCATGTCTTCTTCAAAGCGCATGTCGCGGTTGGTAATGATGCCGACTAATTTGCCGTCAACCGTAATAGGAACACCGGAAATCTTGTACTTGCCCATCAATTCGTTGGCGTCGGCCAGCAAATTATCGGGATGCAGGAAAATGGGGTCGATAATGATGCCGTGTTCGGAGCGCTTTACCTTGTCGACTTCGCGCGCCTGAGCGGCAATAGACATATTTTTATGGATAACGCCGATGCCGCCTTCACGGGCGATGGCAATCGCCATGGGAGCTTCCGTAACCGTATCCATGCCAGCGCTCATCATAGGGATATTCAGTTTGATATCTTTCGTCAGATTCGTCGATACGTCTACCTGGTACGGCAGCACGTCGGATTTCGCCGGTACCAGCAAAACATCATCAAAAGTTAAACCTTTCATACCAAATTTATCAGATCTCATCTTTGCACCTCTGTTTTGAAAAATATAAAAACCTAGGGAAATACCCCTAAATAGCTTATCCTTTATTATAGCCGATAAGATGTCATCTGTACATATTTTCATGACATTTTCTTAGTTATTTAGCAAACCTTGAAAACGCGTTCCGAACCGCCGCTCTAGAGCCGCATAAATCTTCTCTTCGTCGACAGGGCCTTTCAAATAGTCTGCCGCCTTGTCTCTGGCAGCCGTCAGCAGCGAAATATCGCGGACGATATCAGCGGCCTTCAAATCGGGCAGCCCGTGCTGGGCATACCCGAACAGCCGTCCTGCGCCGCGCAGGAGCAAGTCCTTTTCCGCCAGCTCGAAGCCGTCGTGTATTTTCTCCATCCACTGCAGGCGCTGCCGCGTCTCTTCGCTTCCGCCCTTGGACAGCAGGATGCAGTACGCCTGCTGGCTGCCGCGGCCGACGCGGCCCCGCAGCTGATGGAGCTGGGCCAGGCCGAACCGCTCGGCCCCGTCGATCAGCATGACCGTCGCGTTGGGCACGTTGACGCCGACCTCAATGACGCTAGTCGCGACGAGCAGGGATATACGGCCGTCCTGAAAAGCTTCCATGACGGCGGCCTTTTCCTTGCCGGTCATGCGGCCGTGGACGAGGCCGCACGGCCTGTTTTTAAAGACCGTCGCACGCAGCTCTTCATACAAAGCCGTCGCCGCCTGCAAATCTACCGTTTCCGACTCTTCTACAAGGGGGCACACTACGTAGCACTGCTGACCCTGGGCCATGAGCTTTTCCATAAAAGCGTATACGCGGCGGCGCATGGCCTCGCCGACGGCGTAGGTTTTGACAACCTTGCGCCCTGGAGGCATTTCCCGTATGGACGATACGTCCAAGTCGCCGTATACAGACAGGGCCAGCGTCCGCGGAATCGGCGTCGCCGTCATAAACAGCGCGTGGGGAGCCCGGCCCTTCCCCTGCAGGGCGGCCCGCTGACGCACGCCGAAGCGATGCTGCTCGTCCGTCACGACGAGGCCTAAGTCACAAAACGCGACGTCCTTCTGAATCAGCGCGTGCGTGCCGATAAGAATCTGGACGCTTCCCTGGCGCAGGTCTTCCAGCAGAGTCTCCCGCTCCTTGGCCGTCGTACGGCCGGTCAGCACGGCGACGCGCACGGGAAGGCCGCGAAACAGCTTGAGAAATTCCTCGTAATGCTGAATTGCCAAGATTTCTGTCGGTGCCATCAAAGCACCTTGATATCCGTTTTCGACGATTTTCGTAAGGGCCATGGCTGCCACGACGGTTTTCCCCGAACCCACGTCGCCCTGTACCAGCCGCTGCATAGGTACTTCGCTTTCCATATCGGCCTGTATGTCTAAAAAAGCCTGCGTCTGCCCCTTGGTCAAGGAAAAGGGAAGCTGGGCTAAAAACTGCTTCAGCAGGCTGCCGTTCGGCCCGCATTTAATTCCCCGCTGTTTCCCTTCCTGACGGCGTCGCAGCAGAAGGCCCAGCTGCATGTCGAAGAGTTCCTCGAAGGCCAGCTGCTCCCGCGCCTTGCGGCGCATTTCCATAGACGGCGGAAAATGCATGGCCTCATAGGCCTGCAGCTCCGGCATAAAGCCGCCGCAGACACTTCTGCCGCCGTCCCATCCCGGCAGCAGTGAGGGACAGCGCGCCGCTTCCTCCAGGGCTTCCCGCACGGCCCTGCGCACGTCGTTCTGCCGCAGGCCGTCCGTCAGGCCGTACACGGGAACGAAACCCTGTTCCTGCGACAGGCCGCCCTGCTCCGTGTCGGGAGAATTCATCTGCCGCCGTCCGTAGGCCCATTCGATCTTGCCAAAGGCCGCTACGTCCATGCCGACGCGAAACAATTTCTTTTTAAAGGGCTGGTTGAACCAGGTCAGCTCGACAGCGCCGCTGTCGTCGGCGATGAGCACTTTCAATATAGTCATGCCCCGCCGCGGCCGCAGCTCCTGTACGCTGCGGACCGTTCCGCAGACCAGCACGGGCTCCGGCGACGGCGTCGGCGCGCTGCCAATAGGCCATATGCGGCTGCGGTCCTCGTACTCCCTCGGAAAATACTGCAGCAAATCGCTGATCGTCTGAATTCCCAGCCGGGCAAACAGCGCTTCTTTCCGCGCGCCGATGCCCTTCAGCCGGCGAAGTGTCCCATCCATAAAAAAAATCTCCTTGTCTTTTTCTCATATTATTGTATCATATCTTGTAGACTTTTTATAAATAAAACTTGATTTACCTTATGTTTTATGATAGGATTTATATGTTGTACTGTGATGGTGCAGGGAGGTGTAACCAATGGCAAACTATTGCGAAATTTGCGGCAAAGGAATGATGACCGGCATGAACGTCAGCCATTCCCATTTGAAAACAAAAAGAACCTGGAAACCGAACATCCAGAGAGTACGCGCTATCGTAGACGGCGAAGTAAAACGTATCAACGTCTGCACTCGCTGCCTTCGTTCCGGCAAAGTACAGCGCAATGCTTAATTTCATAAATGAAAAAGTCATGATTCCCATCGACATCTCTTTTTTTTTGCCAATTTTTTCAGTTATACGCCGGCAATGCGCCTGGCCATGGCAGCCGCCCGTTCTTCCACGCTGGGACACTGCAGGATGCTGTTCGGGTCGTTTGCTGTTTCGATCTGGGCAAAGCGCGGCGGCAGGGCGAAATTCTTATTGCAGTTCATCGCGTCGATGACCTGCTCGGCTACGATGTCGCCGCCGCTGTATCCGGAAACGACGAGAGCATAGACCCTCTTCTGTGAAAAGGATGCGAAGTCCTTGCGGAACAAGGCCGTAAGTCGGTTGAAGAAAGCCGTAATATTGGCGCTTACGGCGTCGTTGTAATTGGGGCAAATCAGGACGACGGCGTCGCCGGCGCGAATGGCCGGATAGACCCGTTCGACGATGACGCCGCCGTAAAAGCATTCGCCCTTTTCACCGAAATGGCGGCACGCCTCGTAGCTGCAGCCCCGGCAGTCGACGACGGCTCCGTTGCGCAGGGAAATTTCTTCGACATCTACGTCTGCAGGCAGTTTCTTCCGTATCATTTCCCACAGCAGCAGCGTATTCGACGTCTTGCGGCTGCTGGCGTGGAGCACGACGACGCGGCGCGCCGGACGGCGTCCCTGAGAAAGCTCTGCGGCAAAGGCCGTCGTCTTGCGTACCAGACAGGCCGCGCTTTTTTTATAGGCCTGCAGGTTCGTCGCGTCCAGCAGCATGGCCTGCGTATTAAAATTATACAGAGAGCCCGTCGCTTCGACGAGGGGCTTCCCCGGAAAGGCACAGCCAGCCTGATTTGCCATGAAAATCAGCTCGCGGCCTATTTTTTTTGTAAATAATTCGCCCGGCCCGTCGACGAGGACCGCACCGGCCCAGCCGTCCAGACAGTCGGCCTGAAGGGCCAATGCCGAAATCAGCTGCGCGTATTCGCAGCTGAAGCCGCCGGCAGGCAGGGCCACGGCAAACAGCACGGCCCGTCCCGCCGGCAGAGCGGCAGCGGAACGGCAGGCCTCGGCAAAGGCCGCGCCGTCAACGGCACGGTATTCCAATCCATGCAAAGCATAGGTCAGCACGCTTTCTAACCGGCTCGTATCGGCGCATTCGCGCCAGCCGATCTTCACGACTGTCAACATGCTTCATTCCCCCTTTACACCAGGCGGCACAGATTGATATACGCCGTTTTCAGCCGCTCGTACAGGGCGTCGCAGACGGCGGCGTCTTCATATACGATGCCGTCCCGGGTCATCTGATTCCGGATGCCGAAAAACGCGCCGGCCCCTTCGTCGCCCAAATACACGGAGCCGTAATGCCACTGCTCCCGCAGCGTCAGGAGGATTGACAAAGCCGCCGACGACAAAGCCGGAGCAATATACGGCTTATAGCCCAATTCGCGGACGGCCATGTTGGCTCCGATGACCAGGTCGGTCAGGGCGCGGGAACGCTCGTCGTCGTAGTCGGTCAGACTGTCGGCCAGCACTAAGTCCCCGCCGTGAGGCCCGAAGGCCCGCCCTTCGGTCAGATAGGCGCGGAACTCTTCGCGGCGCTCCGCATAATAGCAAGCCCGGGCGTTCATGACGCCTAAGCCGTAGCCCTGCACCTGCGCCGGCCTGAGCCCCGACGCCAGCCAAAAGGCCTTGCACAACGGGTCCACCGGGTCGGACACGATGCAGGCCAAGCCGGCAAATTTCGCCGCCTTGGCTAGTTCGGCAAAATGGCGTACCAATTCCGTATTCGCCGCCAGCTGGGCCATGCGCACGTCTCCCTGGGCGCCGACAGGCGGCACGCCCTTGCTGGCGCAGAAGACGAACACGTCGCAGTCGAACAGCGCTTCTTCTCCGACGGCGTACACGGGAGGCAGCGGCGGCATGCCGCTTCCTTCCCAATCGGCGAAGGGATAGCGAATCTGATTGATTTCCATTTCCAGCCGCCGGATATTGCTTTCATTAATATCGCAGATGCCGATGGATTCGACGACTCCGGCACCCAGAAGGCGCAGGCCGATGAGCATGGTCGTGCCCACGTCTCCCAAGGCCAAAATATGAACTCTATACGTTTGTTTCCCCAAGGGGCTGCCCGTCAGCGGCAAGGGCGACGTTACCGCCGCCTCGCCGGGCAATTCATGAATATACCGCACCTTATCGTCCTTCCCTTCCAGCGGCGCTCCGCATCAAATCTTCTTCCATGGAACCTTCCTTCCACTGCATGCGCAGGAGCCGCTCTATATCGTTTTCAATGAACCGGGTCGGGTCCATGTTTTCATCGAATTTTACGCCGACGTCGATGTCAGGAATCCGGGGATACGTAAAGACCTCGCCGAGGCGCTTCAGCGTCAGGCGGCGTTCGTACGTTTCCTGATAGACGTCCTGCAATACCCGCATGATGTGGGCGGCGTTCTGCAGGCACGTCAGGGAATACCAGTAGTGGGCAAGGAAATCGCCGCGGCTGACGAATTCAGGATTGACGTAGGGCAGGATCAGGTTGATAGCCGGGTTGCTGTCGTAGCCGCTGTAGTTGTGGGCGTTGTCGATGCTGTCGCCGCCGATATAGGGATAGCAGTCCTTTTCGTTGAGCCAGACTTCCAGCGTCGGCAGGAAATAGGCGCTTTCGGCCTTCATGTTCTTTTCGACCATCATGTCCATGGCCTGTCCGGTCATGACGCCGACGAGAACCTCCTTGACTTCGATGTCGCACTTGTCCAGGTACGGCGTGAGCATCCGCATGCGGTGGCCCTTGTGCAGCAAGTCGTCGATGAGGATGACCGGCCTGTCAAAGGACTTGATCGTCCGGACCTGATTTTCCACAGGCGAATAATGATGTGATTCGGCCAGGGTAAATTCCTTGACGTACCGGTCGAAGTACTTGCCGATGTGCAGGCTCTTCGTCACCGTATTGGGCACCAGGACGTTGCTCAGGGCCTTGCCGAAGGGCACGGACATATAGGGGCCGCGCCGTTTTTTCTTGTCCTCGACAGTAGAGACGCCGTTGATTTCGGCGACCTTGTTGATGATCTTGTTGTGGAAGGAGCTCATGTTAAAGGACAGGAGCAGCTTGCCCGGGTAAATCAGCTTGAGCACGGCCAGCAGGTTGTTGTGGGCTTCGTGCAGGGCTTCGCGGACGAGAGGATTCTTGTTGAAGGGGTTTTTGATGACCGTTTCGACGTCCTTAAACAAGACGATAGGCGATTTCATATCTACGACGTACAAAGGATGCTCGCTGCCCTCCGGCGCGATGTTGACGAAGCCCTGCAGCTCGAGGGCGTCGATGATTTCAGCGTCGTAGCCTGCTTCGTCCACAGGCCGGTACACGGCGTAGGCGAAGTCGCGGGAAATGAGTTCCGTCAGAATTTCCGTAATGGTAATCTGGGCCACGTTGTCGATGGTCGACGTGTCGTCGGCGTAGAAGAATCCGATGCAGGCGATGCTGCCGCCGGCGGCGTTGCGGATATGCGAGGCCAGCTGGGAATCGCCGATTTCCTTCAGCAAATCCCGCGTGCCGATGCGGTGGGCCGCGGCGTAGGCGATCATCGTCCGTTCCTGCCGGGCGTCGTCGACGTACAGGGTCCGCACAGTTTCCCGCTCGATGTACTTGTCGAGGATATCCATGTTGTATCCTTTATTCCACAGCTTGTTGCAGATCGGCCACAGGCTTTCGGCGCCGCGGGGCTTAAAGGCGCCGATGCCCAGCTCCCGCGCTTCCAGGACGTGCTTATAGGCCGGTTCGCGCAGGTACATGTTGTTGTCGTAAATGAAATTCTGGGCTACGGCGTCGATGAGATTGGATATATCGCGGTTCAGGTCGATGTTTTCGCGGATCTTCGTCGAGCTGATATCTTCGTAGAATTTGTCGAGGGTCAAATACACGACCTTTCCCGTAATGCCGTGGCCGCCGTCGTCGTGGTCCCGCCCCTCGTTTTCCCTCGTTTCGCGGGCGAAGGCGATGTGGTTTACCGTATGGATGGAATCCTTCGTCGGCGCGGCCTTGTAAGCCGAAGCGTTTTCGATGACGTCGGTCCCGACGGCGATGTACAGGTCCTTCTTGGCAAAAATCGCCTTCAGCCGAGCAACGTCCTTCGGATTGGCAATGTTGACGGGAATATCGTCGGGGAAGGGATACATGTCCTCTTCGTCGGCTACGGACATATTCATGATCTTGCGCCGCATGAGGCGGGGCTGGGTATGCTTGGACCAGGAAAATTCATCGAGGGCCAGATATACGTCGAAGCCCAAGTCGCGAATCTTGCAGGCCACGGCCTTATGCCCCAGGCTGAAGGGGTCGAAGGTCCCCGGATAGAAGCAGGCCTTGCGGGCCGGCGGGAAGGAAAAGGCGCCGTTCTGGAACTCATGATGGCCGATATAGCGGTAAATATGATTCAGGACGGCGGCGTTGCTGTAGAAATCCAGAACGCCTTCGGGATTTTCGTCGAGCAGGACCAGGAGCTTTTTGTAGCAGTGCAGGAATAAAAAGTCCTTCTGCTCCATGGCCATGACCGGGCTGTGAAAGATAAACTTCCCGATATCGCGGAAGGCGTCACGGCTCAGCTCGTCGTCGTAGTGGGCGTAAGCCTTGATCATGATGTACAGCAGGCGGCGCTGACGCCGTTCGTTAACGTCCCCGTCGTCGCCGAACTCCTCGGCAAATTCGGAGAAGTTTTCCAAAATGACGCCGACGGTGTTGACGATAGACGACGCCAGCTGGATGTTGACCGTCAAAATCTGCGACGAAATCGTATTGATAAATTCGTCAAATTCCTGCGGCGGCAGCTTCAGAATCATGCGGCCCAGGAATTCCGGCACGTACTTCGATATCTGGGGGTCGCCGATTTCCAGGCCGTTGAACAGTTCGACGGCCAGCTCATTGCGCTGCGAGTACGTCATGTTGGCAGCGATGCGCAGCAGGCTTTCCCCTGCCGCCTGGCGGACAAAGATGGACTCGCTGATTTTCAGAAGGTTCGTCAGATGCATGCCCAGATGCATGACGTCGCCCTTGTCGCACGTATCGTCCATATACCGCATCATCAGCTCTATATTGGCGACCTTGATGCCCCAGTGGGTCCCCATCTTCAAGTCGATGAGGAACAGGCTGCCTTCATGCTCGGAAAAGGCCTTTTTATCAGCGGGCAAATTCATCACCGCCAGGAGGTCGTCGTAATATTGTTCCTCCGTATATCCGTCATAGAGGCAGCGCTTCGTGTTCAGGGCGGCGACGCGCAGGTTTTGGGAGGAAGACTGCAGGGCCGTTTCTATAAAAGGGCGGACTGCCGTCATAAATTCCTCAGGAATGTCGCTGCGCTTCATGTCGTCCAGGACCTTCAGGAGCATGATATACCGCTCTTCCGGATAATTGCGGCGCTCGAAATACTTGGCCATCACGCGGATGTAATCGCCGCGGTCCTTCGCCTGGCAGAAATGCAGTACGGCTTCGACAAAGCTGCTCAGGCAATAGCCGATCCACAGCTTGTGCTGCTCCGTAAACCGCATTTCCGGATAGATAATCATATCCAGATACTGATCAAACAGGGACAGGCTCGTGACGACCTTGTGGGGAAGGGACACGCCCTCAGGCAGCTCCTTCGTGTATTTTTCGTTGAAGTTGGCGACAATGCGCCCCATGAGGGCCGCCGACTGGAAGCGGATGTCCCCTTCTTTATGAGACAACAGCTCGTACAGGAATTTCAGCGTCATGACCTTTTGATGCTCTGTCATGTACGTCGAATACTCTTCGAAGATACCGATATAGGTACGGACGTTTTTCCACAGCTGCTCGCTGCGGGCCGCTTCGATGAGGTTGCCGAAATCGCTGTCGTCGCGGAAGATACTCATGAGGCGGATGTTGTGAGCAATGGCCGCGTACTTCAGCTGTTCGACGACTTCTCCCTCCGCCAGGAGCACCATTTCCCGCGGCTCTGGAACGTCGGGCTGGACGTGGTCCCGCGAAAGGTCGGCCGGCAGCTCGACGACGCCCTTTTCCCGCATGAACGACTCGAAATCGGCCAGCTTGGCGTATACCTTCTGGTACCGGTGGCGCTTCGCCTCGTCTACATTATCCAATTTTCCTAAAATGACGTCGAAGGCTTCCTTCAGGGTATAAAAGTGGACGACTTCCCTGCCCTGGGCGTCGCGGCTGCTCTTGACCCGGAAATCGGCGTAGATGAGCAGCAGCGATTCGACGGAAAGATTTTCCAGCTCCAAATCCCAGACGGAATGGTTAGCCGCGATGTGTCCGATGCCGGACAGGCCGACGCGGCGGCAGCAGGCGTCGGTATAGTAATAGTGCAGGTAGGGCACGCGCTTTTCTTCGTTTTTCTTGCAGCCGTATTTCCCCAGATCATGGCACAGGGCCGCGCCGGAAATGAGGGCCAGGTCGACGGGCTCGCCGAGGAAGGCCAGCTGACGCGCCGCGTGCAGGGCGACGTAGTGGACGCCGGCAATATGGCCTAGCGTGTTGAAGGGGGAAATTTCCGAGCCGATGCGCATGAATTCATAGATATACTGATCTTCCAGCATCTTGATCATGTGCAGGTATTCCCGCGTATAGCCCTGCTTCATAATTTCTTCATCGTCGAGAAAATCGAAATCGACGGTCGGGTCAAAGGGCAGCACGGCCCGTTCGTACTGATACAATCCGTGCAGCAGCTGCATGAGCACGAGGCGCCCCAGGCGGAATTCGCCGTCGCCGCTGTGCGCTACGGGCTTGCCGTCCCAGCCTTCCCACTGAGCCGCTGTAATCGGAAAGAGCCTCTCTAAGACGGCGCAGTAGCAATGGGCCAGCCAGCCGCCTTCCGGCTCTTCGGCCAAACAGGATATGTACCGCCGCGCCGCCTCCAGCACTTTGGCGGAAACATACCGTCCCCGGCTGTCGCGGCACCCTTCCAATTCACCGGCCAGCTTCATGATGCCGTTGGCCTTCATAAACGCCGGGCCGTCGCCGGGCTTCATGCCGGCAGCCTTTAAAAAGGCCGAATTAGACAAGGCCTTGTACAAAAAGGTCTTCAGGTCTAACTTTTTTTCTTCCATAACCTTCTCCTTGCTTGCAGATACGAAAAAAGACGCCGAAAATGGCGTCCTTTTTTTCATGCCATTTTACTCGTGATACAACTCTTTATTGCGTTTGACGATTTCCATGACAAGATTTGCTGTTTCTTCAATTGCTTTCGACGACACGTCGATAATCGGGCAATGAAGACGGCGCATGACGTTGCGGGCATACGTCAGTTCTTCATTGATCCGCTCGATGTTGGCGTAGCTGGCGTTCGAATCGAGGCCCATGCTGCGCAGCCGTTCCGAACGGATAAAATTCAATTTAAAGGGATCGATAATGAGGCCGACGATTTTACGGGCCGGCACCTGGAATAATTCCGGAGGCAAGGCTACTTCCGGCACCAAGGGCAGGTTGGCAGCCTTGATCCGCTTATGAGCCAAATACATAGATAAGGGCGTCTTAGACGTACGGGATACGCCGACGATGACGATATCAGCCTTTAAGAAGCCCATCGGATTTTTGCCGTCGTCAAATTTGACGGCGAATTCAATCGCTTCGACGCGCTTGAAGTATTCTTCGTCGAGCTGATGAATCATGCCCGGCTTCATCGTCGGTTCCGTATGGGTCAGCGTGCCTACGCCGGCCAGCATCGGGCCGATGATGTCGACGAGGGTAACGTTCTGCGCGTTAGACGACTCCTGCAGCTTGCGCCGCAGCGTCGGGGATATAATAGTACAGCAGATCATCGCGCTGTGTTCTTTCGCCTTTTGTACGATTTCTTCGACCTGCTGTTCCGTACGAATATAGGGCATGCGCACGATATCAAATTCCTGTTTGTCGTACTGGCAGGCCGCCGCCCGGGCTACGCGTTCCGCCGTATCTCCCAGCGAGTCCGAGCAGGCGTAAATGATCGGTTTTGCCACCTTACGTTCTCCTTCCTAATCCACATTCAACAAATAACCGCGTAATGTTTGTTTTCGATATTCTTCCGACAATCTGTAAATCCTTCTTATCTTCCTCATCCGTATCGAGAACATGAACTACCGGCAGACAATCAATTTCATATTCTATCATGCGCTGCGCCGCTGCCAGCGCCTTTTCATCAGCCTGCACGTAAATGACCTTGCTGACCGGCGTCATGACCATACGCACCGGCAGAGCTCTCAAATCGTTGTTGCCCATAGCCGTCTTCAACAAATCCTTTCGGGATACGACACCGGCCAGAATATTATCCGTCGCGACAAATACCGTTCCCGCATCTTCCGTAAACATAGCGATGACCGCGTCGTAGGCGCTGGTGTGCTCGCCGACGATAACCGGCTGCGATAAGCACGACTCAATGCTGATATCCATGATCTTTTGAGACAGCAAGTCCTTTTCCTTATCGCCGATAAAGAAATATCCCAGCTTCGGCCGCGCGTCTATCAGTCCCAGCATCGTCAATATCGCCAGGTCAGAGCGCAGCGCCGCCCGCGTCACGTGCAGCTGGTCGGCAATGTGCTGTCCCGTAATCGGACTATTCTCCTTGACGATATTCAAAATCGTTCCCTGCCGTTCCGATAACATATTGTGGTTTCACCTCCTGATAATCGCTTATTATCATACCATATTTTACTCCAAGATGCACAAGAAAAAGGCGGACCAAAAGAAATAATTTACTCTTTTGGCGCCGCCTTTCTCATATCATCGACTTACCATGTATAATCTTCTGTATCTGCACGGCCTTTTCCGGTCAGGGAATCCATCAGCATACGCTGTTCGATCTGCGCGACGTTCTTGCGCGTCGATACAACGGCGTCGGGATTGACGGAAATAGAATCAATGCCGCTCTTAACGAGAAATTCCGTAAAATCAGGATATACGCTCGGCGCCTGGCCGCAGATGGAAACGGTCTTTCCATCCCGGTGAGCTACTTCGATCAAGTGGCGAATAGCCCGCTTAACGGCTAAGTTGCGTTCGTCAAACAGAGGAGCTACCGTTTCGTTATCGCGGTCGCAGCCCATGACGAGCATCGTCAGGTCGTTGGAACCGATGGAATACCCGTCGACAAACTTATTAAACTGATCCGCCAGGATGATGTTGGAAGGAATTTCAGCCATCAGCCATACTTTGAAGTCCGGTCCGCGGTGGAGTCCTTCTTCAGCCATGAGGCCGACGATCTTTTCCATTTCGTCGACGCGGCGGCAGAAGGGAACCATGACGTTCAGGTTCTTGAAGCCGTATTCTTCGCGGACCTTGCGGACGGCCTGCAGTTCCAGGCGGAAGGCTGCGACGTATTTCGGGTCGTAGTAGCGGGATGCGCCGCGCCAGCCTAAGAGAGCGCTGCTTTGCCTGCGGTTCATACTTATCGCCGCCCTTGCAGATTGGCGGTATTCGCTTGGATTTAAACTCTGACTGAGGCGAAGCGTTACCGGACGCGGAGCCAATGCTGGCAAACCTTGCGCTGCCGTCGGCAACTGGTCGACGACTCGTTCGGGATGGCCGATTTCGATGAGATACAAGGGATGTTCGTGAATGAACGTCGTCCAGATGAATTCTTCACGCATGAGGCCGATGCCGTCACAGGGCAGCTTGCCGTGTTTTTCCGCCAAGTCGGGGTTGCCCAGATTCATGTAAATCTTCGTGCCCGTAATGGGAACCGGTTCGGACATGACGACCGTCGTCTGGCCGCCGGCCTGGGCTGCTTCTTCCTTCGGTTTTACGATATCGGCGACGGTGCCTTCGTATACGATGCCGTTCGTCGCATCTACGGTAATATCTGCGCCGTCGGGAATCGTCGTCGTCGCTTCGACGCTGCGGCTCTTCGTGCCGACGATGCAGGGAATGCCCAGCTCGCGGCTGACGATCGATGCGTGGCAGGTCATGCCGCCGGCGTCGGTGACAATGGCTCTGGCCTTCTTCATCGCCGGTACCCAGTCGGGGGCAGTCATCGTCGTAACGAGGATTTCCCCTTCCTTGAATTCTTCAATCTTCGACGGATCGAGGATGACGTGGGCTTTGCCGGCGGCGCTGCCCGGGCTGGCAGGCAGGCCCTTGACGATGACCTTGCGGTCCGTCGTCACGGCAGCCGGAGCCGCTTCTGTCTGTCCCTTTCCCTGATTTTTCTTGGACCATACCGTTTCGGGGCGGGCCTGGAGGAGCCATACCTTGTTATCCCGTTCGTCGACGCCCCATTCCATGTCCATGTAGCAGCCGTAGTGCTGTTCGATAGCCTTGGCGTACGTCGCCAGTTCTTTTACCTGTTCGTCCGTAATGACCTGTACCTTCTGTTCTTCTTCCGGCACGAGCTGTTCTTCGCAGTCGCCACCGGGCTTGCGGACGAGCTTCACGGGCTTCGTATTGATCATCTTGTCCAGAATCGTCAAATCGTCTTTCTTAACGCGGAAGTTGTCCGGCGTAACCGTACCCTGTACGACATATTCGCCCAGACCCCAAGCGCCTTCGATCGTAATCGTCGAATCGTCGCCCGTCACGAGGTCGACCGTAAACATAACGCCTGCAGCCTTGGAGAATACCATCATCTGGACGGCAGCGCTCAAGGCGACGGACAGATGGTCGAAGCCTTTCTTCGTCCGATAGTACGTAGCACGGTCAGTAAACGTGGAAGCATAGCATTCCTTAACCTTCTGGATTACCATGTCGGCGCCCTGGACGTTCAGATACGTATCCTGCTGTCCGGCGAAGCTGGCATCGGGAAGGTCTTCTGCCGTAGCGCTGGAACGGACGGCGACAAAGGGATTGTCTTCGCCGACTTTTTTGGCCCAATTCCGCATAGCTGGCCCGAATCGCTTCGGCCAAATCAGCCGGCATGTCAGCGGCGCAAATCGCTTCGCGGACAGCTGCCGTAACGCTGCGGAGCTGAATGGGGTCTTCTACGTCGGTCAGGCCCTGGAGCAGCTCTTTAATCTTTTCATCCAAGCCAGTTTCGCGCATAAAATGGCGGTACCCTTCGGCCGTCGTAGCAAAACCGTAAGGCACAGGTACGCTCGTCTGCGACGTCAGTTCGCCCAGCGAAGAAGATTTCCCGCCTACGAGAGCAACGTCTTCACGACGCAGTTCATCAAACCATAATACAAAAGCCTTATCTCTATCCATTCCCTCTTACCTCCTAGAACAAGCAGATATGCTATTTATTTGTTTCCTTTACATTTATGGTACTTTATTTGTCAGGAAAAGTCAACACATTTTCGCTATCTATTGTACATTTCTTTTATATATTATATACTATTTGTGCGATATTGCTTATGTAACTATCTAAAAATAGTATAATGCCCCTTCCGGCAATAATTTTCGCCCCTTTCCGGCTTTTCCCGCCGCGAAAGTCCCTTTCGCATATAGGATAATGTATATAAATATGCTATAATAAGAAATTAGCAAAGATTCATTTCTGCTTATTGAAGGTAATATATTATATTTATGTTTTATAATATAGGAGGATCTATGTATACGCCTAGACGGAGAGCTAAACATGCTAAAAAATCATCAGGACCCATGCACCGTCTGCGACTCCTGATTATCTTATGCGTCGTCGTAATCGCCGGCCTGACCTTCGGCTATATTTTCGCCGCCTATCAAAGCCTGCCGACGGTAGGCAACAATATGCGGCCTGCCGTATCGTCGCAGGTCTTCGATATTCACGGCCGCCTCGTGACGACCCTGCATTCCGATCAAAACCGGCTGCCCATCGATATCAACAAGGTGCCCCAGCATCTGCAGAACGCCTTTATTGCCGCTGAAGACAACCGCTTCTACGACCATATCGGCATCGATCCTATCGGCATCGGCCGGGCCATCGTGACGAATATTACCAGCGGCGGCATCGCCCAGGGCGGCAGCACCATTACGCAGCAGCTGGCGAAAAACGCCTTCCTGTCGCAGGAGCAGACGCTGAAGCGTAAAATCCAGGAAGCCATGCTGGCCCTGGAAATCGAACGGAAATACAGTAAAAAAGAAATTCTGGAAATGTACATGAACCAGATTTATTTCGGCCAGGGCGCGTACGGCATCCAGACGGCGTCCCGCACGTACTTCGACAAGGACGTCGACCAGCTGAACCTCAAGCAGTGCGCTATGCTGGCCGGCCTGCCCAAGAGCCCCAATTACTACTCGCCCTTCAACAATCTGGAAGAAGCGAAAAAACGCACGAATACCGTCTTAGACCAAATGGTCAAATACGGCTATATTTCTCAGGACGAATGTACGGAAGCGAAAAATGCCGACTTAGAATTGACGCAGATGAAGCAGACCAACGACAATGCCGATACGGCTTCCTTCGTCGACTACGTCTCGCAGCTCGTCGCCTCCAAATATGGCGATGACGCCCTGTATAAGGAAGGCCTGAAGATTTACACCACCATGGATTTGGAAAAACAGCGCGCCGCGGCGGAAGCCCTGCGCCAGCTGCCGGACAACTACAAGGACGAAAACGGCCTGACCCAGCCGCAGGGGGCCCTCGTCTCCATCGACCCGAGAAACGGCCACATCCTGGCCATGGTCGGCGGCCGCGGCCAGGACAGCTTCAACCGCGCCACCATGGCCGTCCGCCAGCCCGGTTCTGCTTTCAAGCCCTTCGTATACATGACGGCCCTGCAGCACGACATGTCGCCGTACTCGACAATGGAAGATAAGGCCATCTCGTACGGCTCGTGGAGCCCGCAGAACTCCGATATGACCTTCCGCGGCAAGATGTCCCTGGCCGACGCCCTGGCCCTTTCGGTCAACACCGTCGCCGTCCAGCTGGCTGATGAAGTCGGGCCCTCCAATATCATCGCCAACGTCAAGAAGATGGGCATTACGACGATGGAAAAGGACGACGACAACCTGGCCATGGCCTTAGGCGGCCTGACCCGGGGCGTAACGCCGCTGGAAATGGCCAGCGCCTACGGTACCTTCGCCAACAGAGGCGTCCACGTCAAGCCCGTTGCCATCGTCAAAATCCTGGACCGCAACGGCAACGTCCTGGAAAACGAATCTACCCTGAATCAGGATAAAAATAAGACCCAGGTCATGTCAGAAAAAGAAGCCTATGAAATGACCTATATGCTCGAAGGCGTCATCGATCACGGTACCGGCACGGGCGCAGCCATCGGCCGGCCCGCAGCCGGCAAAACCGGCACGACGGACAACAACGTCGACGCCTGGTTCGTCGGCTATACGCCGACGATCGTCACGGCCGTCTGGATCGGCGACGACTCGGGCTCGCACAGCCTGGGCGAAGTATACGGCGGTACGATTCCGGCAGCAATCTGGCGGGATTACATGACCGTCGCCACGCAGGACGAATCGTACGAAGGCTTCTCCATCCCAGCCGGCATGGAACCTATCGCGCCGCCGCCGAAAGAAGAACCCAAGCCTAAGGCAGATGCCAAAAAAGACGCGGCTAAGGACAAGGGGAAGAAATCGCGCGAATCGGCTGCCGCTCAAAAAGACGAGTCTTCAGATGACGGCGAACGAGCCGCTGAAGAACGAGCCGTACAGCAGGCTGCGCGCAACAACAAAGAAGAATGACGTAACGGCATGCGATGCCGAAGCTGCAAGCCCGTCCTCCCGGCAGATCTGCTCTGCCGAAGGGACGGGCTGTTTTATTTCACAAGGTGCATATGACAAAAACGCCATAGGGCTTGGCCGAAACCAATGCCGCTATGGCGTTTTACTATATACGTATGATATTGTCTACGCTATGTCTCTGAAAGGCGAAGCGGAGATTACCGCGCGTTGGCTTCGCCGCGGAAAATCGTGCCGCGGCTGGCATCTACCGTGACGACTTCGCCGTTTTCCAGTGCATCGGCAGCATGGGGAGCTCCGACGATCGTCGGGATGCCGAGGGTAATGGCAACGATGGCCGATTCGCTCGTAAGGCCGACTTCTTCCGATACGATAGCGCCGGCTTTCTTCATGTATTCTACCCATTCTGCTTTAGCCGAACGGACGACGAGGATACAGCCCGGCGTAAAGTTCTTTTCCAGCGATTCCGTATCGTTGGCGATGCAGACCTTGCCGATAGCCGAATTGCGGCCGATGCCCGTGCCGCGGATGAGGATATCGCCTACAACCTGTACGCGGATCATGTTCGTCGAGCCGGACTTGGCGACGGGAACGCCGGCCGTGAGGACGACGAGGTCGCCGGCCTTGATGAGGCCGCTGTCGAGAGCGGCAAAGATGCCGTTGTCGACGACTTCATCCGTATCGCTGGCTTCCTTGCCGACGATAGCCTGGACGCCCCAGTTCAGCTGGAGGCGGCGGACGACGCTTTCATGAGGAGATACGGCGACGACGGGACATTCCGGACGGAATTTGGAAATCGTCTGGGCTGTGCTGCCTCGTTCCGTCGACGCGATAATAGCTGCGGCGTGGAGGTCTTCAGCAATTTTTACGACGGCCTTGCCGATGGATTCCGTCGTCGTAGACGACGAAGCGTGTTCGTCCTGGTGGGACGGCGGCGTGAACTGGCTTTCCGTAAACATAGCTACGCGGGCCATCGTTTCTACGGCTTCGACAGGATACATGCCGCTGGCTGTTTCGCCGCTGAGCATAACGGCGTCTGTGCCGTCGAGAATGGCGTTGGCGACGTCGCTCGTTTCCGCACGGGTCGGACGGGGATTGCTGCACATGGATTCCAGCATCTGCGTCGCCGTAATGACCGGCTTGCCTGCGGCCTGACATTTGTGAATGAGCATCTTCTGCAGCGTCGGTACTTCTTCTGCCGGCACTTCGACGCCCAAATCGCCGCGGGCGACCATGATGCCGTCGCTCATCTTGATGATTTCGTCGATATTGTTGACGGCGGCCTGACATTCGATCTTGGAAATAATCTTCATCTGGCTGTTGTGTTTTTCCAAAATCTTGCGGATCGTCACGACGTCCTTACCGCGCTGAATAAAGGAAGCGGCAATCCAGTCCATATTCATGCGGATGCCGAATTCAATATCTGCAGCGTCCGTTTCCGAAACAGCCGGCAAATTGATGGCGATGCCCGGCACAGCAACGCGCTTGCGGTCGCTCATCTTGCCGCTGTTGAGGATTTTCGTATGGATATCCTGGTCTTCGACGCTGATGACTTCCAAGTTTACCAGTCCGTCGGACAAGAGGATATGGTCGCCGGCCTTTACGTCCTGGGGCAGTTCTTTATAATTTACGGAGACGATCGTTTCGTCGCCTTCGACGTCGCGGGCCGTCAAGGTAAATTCCTTGCCTTCTTCCATTTGGATGGAGCCGTTTTTAAACTTGCCGAGGCGGATTTCCGGACCCTTCGTATCGAGAAGCAGGGCTACGGGAATGCCTACCTTTTTAGAAGCGGCGCGGACCATATCCATGCGCGCCTTGTGTTCTTCGTGAGAACCGTGGGAAAAATTAAAGCGGGCAACGTTCATGCCAGCCAGAATCATCTGTTCGACGACTTCCTGGGAATTCGAGCTCGGGCCGAGCGTGCAGACAATTTTCGTTTTTTTCAACATGCGTAATCTCCTTTACACAATACCAAATCTATGACTGAAACAAACCTAATGATGTATCTAGCGAAGTTAATAAAATACGGGCGCTGGTTACATTCGTCGCCAGCGGAATACAGTGCACGTCGCACAGGCGAAGGAAGGCCGATACGTCCGGTTCGTGAGGCTGCGCCGTCAGCGGGTCCCGCAGGAATACAACGGCGACGACTTCGCCCGACGCGATCATGCCGCCGATCTGCTGGTCGCCTCCCAACGGTCCAGGCTGCATTTTTCTGACGGATAACCCCGTCGCGTCTTCAATACGCTTTCCTGTTTCTCCCGTTCCAACCAAAGGAAATTCCTGCAATACATGCTTAAACTGACAAGCTAATTCCACCATGTCCTTCTTCTTGGCATCATGGGCAATGAGCGCAACATATTTTTCCAATGTTTTACCCCCTTTTTTGGTATCCGCAGCAATACTGTTCCAACTGGTACGTTTTTTGTCCCATGCGGGCAATATATACAGTGCCCGACGTCCATCGAGCACTGCTCATTTGTGATTGTACCGTATCCCTTCTAATAATGCAAGCCCTAAATCCTGTCATAGGGCAGAACAATCTATTTTCTATGCATATATTACAAAGATCTTACCGACGTTACCAAAGCTTTACCCGCTGCTCCGGCGCGACGTACATACCGTCGCCGTCCTCTACGTCATAGGCTTCGTAGAACGAATCCGTCGCTGAAAGAGCGCCGTTGACCCGGGCCTGCATGATGGGATGCGGGTCGGTCTGCACGCTCTGCAGGAGCAGTTGCGGCGTCATTTTGCTGGCAAAAATAGCGGCAAAACTGCGGTACAAATCGCGCAGCGTGTTTTCGTCTCCGCCGGCGATTTCCGTCGCGACAGACAAGCCGCCGCAGTCGGCAATGGCTTCGTTGGCAACGAGAGCCCCGTTTTCATATAATCCCTCGCCTACTTCATAGCGGCTGTAATAAGGGGCAAAGGCCGCGGCTTTTTGCTGAAACATCGCGTAATCGCCGGCAGTCCACCAGTTCTTCATATTGCCGTCCTTATCGTACTGGCTGCCGTTGGGGTCGAAGGCATGGGAAATTTCATGGCCGATGACCACGCCGATGCCGCCGAGGTTCGCGCCGTACGAGGCGTCGGGGCGGTAGAAGGGCGGATTCAAGATGCCGGCGGGAATCGTAATGCTGTTGTTCGCCGGGATATACGCGGCGTTGACGTCCTGCGGCTGGAAGGCGTACCATTTATCCGGGTCAAAATCAGTCCCAATAAGCTGATGTACCTGGTCCTGCACCAGCACGGCGTTGTGCATGATATTACTCAGCAAATCGCCTCCGTCCTCTTCGGATACGACGTCAGGCATATCCTCAATAATCGGCTTGTCGTCCGCCGCCGGGCCGCCGACAAACACGCGCAGGGCGTCGAGCTTGCCTACGGCTTCCTTCTTCGTATCCTCGCCGAGCCAATCGTTTTTCAGCAGGCGCTCCCGGTATACGCCGCGGATCTTGTCGATCATCGCCGTCACGTCCCGCACGGCGTCAGGAGAACAATGGTCCTTCATGTAGATTTGCCCAAATTCATAGGGAAGAAGCGCCTGAACCATGCGGCTCGCCGTCTCTTCGTCGCTGCGGCTCTTCTCGATGCCGAAGCGGTACTGCGTATAGCTCCGCTGCAAATCGCGAAGGCGCCTGTCGGCGTAAGGAGCGAAGCCGTCCATAATGCGGAACACGGCGTAGCTTTTCAACAGGGGCAGATTGTCCTGGACGTACGCCTCGTCCAGCTTCTGAAGATAGGCCGCGTCGGCCAGAAACAGCTTCTTCTCCTTTGTCAGCTTCCACGACGACAGCAGGCGGCGGCCGTCCATGTGGGGCATGAAGGCTTCGATCTCTTTCCGCGTATACATCGTATTCAACACGGCAAAGTCATTGCGTTCTTCGCTGCTCAGCATGACTGGTGCCCAGCTCTGTTCCATGGCAAAAATAGCTTCGGCCTGCCGGGCCGCTTCCTCTTCCGGGCACCCCGCCTCGGCCAGCACGGCGGCAATATACTTCTTATAGGCCTGCCATGCGCCGGACTGGGGCTCCTTTTCCAGCTCGTATTTGCTCAAAATCGTCCCCGCCGGCACGATGCGGGCGGCATAGCGCAGCGAATCGGGCATGCGGTCCGCCGTATAATCGACGAATACGGACGCGCCGGACACTTCCCTCACCTGGAGCAGGGCCTGGGTCAGCTCGTCCGTCGTTCCGGCCTGCCGCACGGGAGCCAGCACGTCCTGCAGATGCTGCCGCGCCGTCGCGTCGCGCCGTTCCATGTCGACAGCGCAGCGATACAAATCAGCGATTTTCTGCTCCGGCGTCCCCTTCGCGTATGAGCCCTCCTTGGCAGCGATTTCATGGAGCTCCTGTTCTAAAATTTTTGTGTTTTTCAGCGATTGTTCCTTAAACCAAGACCAGGAAGGCTCGGTCGGTTCAATCTTTTTTTCCGCCAGCGTCGGCCCGTTGACGGCTAAGTAAAAGTCGTCCCGCTCTGAAACGGGCTCCTGAGCCTGGACCGTGCCGAAAGCCAGCAGCGCCGTCAGAACCAGCGCGGCCAGGCGTTGTTTCGTCCCATATCTCATCGGTATCCTTACTCCTTTACAATCGGAAATCTATCGTACAGTCAGGGCCGGATCGGCTGCGCCGTTGGCGGCAAAGGCCTTGGCCCGGTCAATGCAGGTCGCGCAGACGCCGCAGGGCCTGTCGCCGCCTTCATAGCAGCTCCAGGTCAGTTCGTACGGAGCGCCCAGCCGCAGCCCTTCCTTGACGACGCCGGCCTTGTTCCACGACAGCAGCGGCGCTTCCAGGCGGCACGTGCGGCCTGAGCCTTCGTAAATAGCCGCCGCCATGGCCTGTTCAAATTCGGGCGTACAGTCCGGATACGCCCGTCCCGCCGCGTCATCGGCGTGGGCTCCGTAATAGATCGTTTCGGCGCCGACGCTGACGGCAATCGCCGCGGCATAAGATAAAAATAAGCCGTTGCGGAAGGGCACATACGTATCAACAGTCCCTTCGCCGCCCAATTCCTTCAGCTGCTCCGCATAGGATTCATGGCGGATTTCCTTGCCGCTCCCCTGCAGCAGGGAGCTGTCGCTCAGGGCGAAGGCCTGAGATAAATTCGTTTCTTTATGAGCCACGCCGTAATGGGCGGCTACCTGACGGGCCGCCTGTATTTCCTTCGCGTGCTTTTGCCCGTAATAGGCCGTCAGGGCCAATACCTCACCGGCGCCGTATCGTTCCACAGCCATAGCCAGGCAGGTCGTCGAATCGACGCCGCCGCTCAGCAGTACAATGCATTTCATATATATTCTTCCTTTCCATCTGTGCGATGACCTTATTATACCATATGTTGCCAAGCTGTTTTTCTGACGAAATTCCTTGCATTCCCCCAGCGGTCCTTTATAATAAAAACCATAACGCACTATCGTAAAGGGAGTAGATATCATGATTAAAGCACTGCTGCTCATATACGCCATTTGGGGATTTAACTGGGTCGCCATGAAGGAAGCGACGCTCTTTTTCCCGCCGGTCCTCTTTGCCTGTTACCGCTTTGCCGTCGGCGCGGCCATCCTGCTTGCCGTCAACGTCTGGCTGAAGCTGCCCCTTCCGCCGCGGCGGTACTGGAAATGGATTGCTCTGACAGGACTGCTGCAGATTGCCGGCAACAACGCAGCCATGCAGATAGGCATTAAAGACCTGGACGCCGGCCTCGTCGCCGTCCTGAACTACAGTATGCCCGTATGGGTCGCTATCCTGGCCCATTTCTTTTTAAATGAAAAGCTGACGAAGCGCAAGGCCTTAGGCGTCGTCGTCAGCATGGTCGGCCTGGTCATCCTCATGCACATCGACTCCCTCGGCAACGCCTCCAGCCTGTTCATCACCATCGGCGGCGCCATTTCCTGGGCTGTGGCCAACGTCGTCATCAAGTATCAAAACAGCAAGCTGAAAAGCAAGGACTGCAATATGATTCAGTACACGGCCTGGCAGATGACAATCGGCTCCATCATCTTATTCCTGTATACCAGCTGCATGGAAACAGGCCAGGTGCACTGGACGCCCATGGCCGTCGCCTGTCTGGCCTACAACGGCATCCTGGCCTCCGCACTGGCCTTCTTCCTCTGGAACTATGTCCTCACCTGCATGGAAGCCAGCAAGGCCTCTATCGCCGTCCTGGCCGTCCCCGTCGTCGGCGTCGTCTGCGGCATCCTCTTCCTGGGCGAAAGGCTGTACGTCAGCACTGCCGCCGGCATGGTTCTGATACTGGCCGGCATTATTCTCATCGTAGCGCAGAACTCAAAGCCCCTGTCCTCACGGTTTCATCGCTCAAAATCGTAACAACACCGAACATATACGAGCTTACGTAAAGCCACTGTATTCGAATTGCTATAAAAATTCGTATTCTTGTGCTTCCCATAATATGACTGAACCCCGCTTGCTATAAACAGCAGGCGGGGTTCAGCGTATGCATGTCAGTATATCATTATCAGAAAAAGGCTGGCTACTGTAACTTAATGCCCCTTCGTCGGCTGCGCAGCCGGATTCATATTGGCAGCGGCAGAGCCGGCAGGAACGGCGCTTCGTCTCGTCTTAGAAATGATGCTGTGGCTGTAGCCGTAGCCGAAATAGATAGCCAGGCCGACGAGGAGCCAAACGACGAAGCGAATCTGCGTAACGAGCGGCAGCATGTAAATCAGGATGCCGCAGAAGACGATAGCCAGGGCCGGTACGAGCGGCACGAGCGGGCATTTGAAAGCGCGCTGCTGGTTGGGGTTCTTCTTCCGCAGGATGATGACGGCAGCCGAAACGATGATGAAGGCGCAGAGCGTGCCGATGTTGGTCATTTCCGCTACGGCGTTGATGGGCAGGAAGCCTGCCGTAATGGCCGTAATCACGCCGACGAGAGCGGAGCTTCTGGCCGGAGTTTTATACTTCGAATGAACGTGGCCGAAGAATTTCGGCAGCAAGCCGTCACGGGACATGACGAACAGCACGCGGCTTTGACCAAAGCTCATGACCAGCAGTACGGACGTAAGGCCGCAGATAGCGCCGACCGATACGGCCGCAGCGCCCCAGTGATAGCCGACAGCCTGCAAGGCGAAGGCAACGGGAGCCGCCGTCGTCTGGAACTGCATAAAGGGAACCATGCCGGTCAATACGGCGGAAACGGCGATGTACAAAATCGTGCAGATAACCAAGGATAAGATAATACCGCGAGGCAGCGATTTCTGGGGGTCTTTTACTTCTTCTGCCGCCGTGGAAACAGCGTCAAAGCCAATGTACGCAAAGAAGATAATCGATGCGCCGGCGAATACGCCCGACCAGCCGAAGGGCATGAACGGAACCCAGTTCGAGGCGTCGACGTGGCTGAAGCCCAGCGCGAGGAACAATGCGACGACGGCCAGCTTAATGGCAACGATGACGTTGTTGACGAAGGAACTCTGCTTGACGCCGCGGATGTTGACAAAGGCGACGACAGCTAAGATGAGAACAGCCGGCAGGTTGACGATGCCGCCGTCATGGGGGGCCATGGTCAGCGCCGTCGGCAAGGTAATTCCCAAATTCATGAGAATATTGTTAAAATATCCGGACCAACCGATAGCGACAGTCGATACGGCGAAGGCATATTCCAAAATCAAATCCCAGCCGATGACCCAGGCCCAAAATTCCCCTAAAGCTACATATCCATAGGTGTACGCGCTGCCGGCAACGGGAACCATTGCGGCAAATTCAGCGTAACATAAGGCGGCGCATCCGCAGGCTAAGGCGGCGATAATAAATGAAATAACCAGTGCAGGACCAGAATAATTTGCCGCAGCTACACCTGTCAGGACGAAAATCCCCGTCCCTACGATAGCGCCGATCCCCAGCATGGTCAAACCGAACGTGCCGAGGAACTTGTTCATCCCGCCGTCCATTTTGGTTTCGGAGATGAACTCGTTAATACTTTTCGTTCTAAATATTTTTTTAGTCATAATACCCCTCTTTCCCCTATCTTCGTAATCGGAGTTATACGTATAACCCCCTGCTCCGATTACGTTCTCTATTATACTCCCTTATTTTAATTTGTAAAGGTTATTTTCGTGTTTTATTTTATATTTTTATAGTTTTAGTGGTTTTATTTAGAAAATATTCTAAAAAACAGGTGTTTTAGTTAATTTTATATATTCAATATTCATTTTTTGTATGACATTTATGAATAGAGCTGCCTTTACCGTATATAGAAAAGCTTTACTACTATTTCATCTTTATATTGTATATAAATTTCGTATTTTACAAAAATCCTGCCAGGTTTCTTCACACCAGCATACGTGATTTCCCTCTATATAAAAACGCTGCAAAAAAAGCGTTGCCAAAAACGAGGATGGCTGACCAAGTCCTCACTGCCATCATTTCACCCATAAAAATAAGCGCTGGATTTTCTAATCCAAGCGCTTTCTTTCTAACTGTCTTTCCGTCGCTTCCCAATCGTCTCTCGTATCGATATCGCAAAGCTCGCCTTCCGGCACGGCGAACTGCCATAGGTCGTCCTCGTATGTCTCCAGTATCGCCCTGCCGCCTCTATCGCCTTGCAGGGCCAGCAGCTCGTCTTTATAAACATGGGAAAAAATCGCCGGACTGCCGCGGCGGCTGCCCGATACGGCGCAGCCTATGCCGCATCCCGACTGCGCGTATTGCTTGACGAAATCGCTTATGATCTCGCTGGAAAGAAAGGGCTGGTCGGCGGCGAAAAAGGCCCAGGCATCAGCGGCGGCAGACGTCTCCACTCCCAGGCGGACAGATGCAGCCATACCTTCCCCTGCGGCCGGATTCTTTACGGCAATCGCACCATGAGCCCGGCACCACGACAGAATTTCGTCATACTGGCTGACGACGTACAGGCGGCACGAGCACGACAAGGCAGATTCAATACGCCGCGCCGCGTCCTGCAGCTGGTCAAAGCCATGGCGATACAGGGACTTGCCGGCCAGCGGAGCCAGCAGCTTATTGCAGCCAAAGCGCCGGCTGAAGCCCGACGCCATGTAAATCAAAGCGATGTGCACCGTATGTCCTCCCGTTCCTCTATATCGAAAAAAGTCATCAGCCCTATGGGCTCGTCCAAGTGGCGCAGCAAATCCTGCCCCCGCAGCCGGACCGCTTCACCATCGGCCTGATTGAAAACAGGTATAACCGGTACCTTCCAGTTTCGGCGCAAGGCTGCCAAACACGAACTGACGACGGCGGCGAACACGTCGTCCGTAACGACCTGCCGCCGAGCCCATCGGCTTCGTTCCCAGCGGAAACAGACCTTGTCCATAGGACGGTTTAAGGCAGATAATCCTGCCACATGGACGATGCAGTCTGCATCCGGCGGGATAACCGGCTCGTGCAGGCCGAAGCACTTCAGCGGCCGCCGCCGCGACCCATCGGCTTCGATGAGTACGACGTCAGCCAAGACCCGGCATAGGGAAAAGAGCGCATCGCCGCCGCAGCCAATCTTACCCCGGCCGTCCCGACGGCCGACGACAGCAAAGCCTCGCCCTTCCAGCAGCGATTTCGCCGTCTCGGCATCGGCGGCCAGCAGTTCCGGCGGCGGCTCGTACATATGAGTCGTCGTCGCTATAGCAACTCGTTTTCCCTGCCGGCGCAGCTCCTCAGCCAGCCGATAGATCCACGTCGTCTTGCCGCCTGAGCCGGTAAAGGCAACGACGTTTTTTTTCTTCTGCGCCAAGGACGGACAGCCATATGCCAATCCCTGCCACAGCGACGGCATCTCTTCAGCCGCCCCGTTACGGCAGGCGAATATGCGGCACATCGGCGGCCCTCCACTTCTTCGCGTCGGCCTTTTCCCGACCTTCCCGCCGCGCCCTGACGGCGATGAGCTCCGCCGCGATGCTGACGGCGATTTCCTCCGGCGTCGCCGCAGAGATGGGAAGGCCGATGGGGCCGTACGTATTATCTATTTCTTCTGCTGCAAAGCCGTCGGCCAGCAGCTTTTCCCGCACGAAATGCAGCTTATTTCTGCTGCCGATGACCCCGATGTACTGAGGCCGCAGCAGCAATATCTGCCGCTCGACGACGTAGTCGCCTACGTGGCCTCTCGTCATGATGCAGACGTAATCGTCCTCTCCGATATGGAAATCCGGCAGATGCTCCAAATCGGCGACGACGACGGCTTCGGCGTCGGGAAACCGTTCGGCATTGGCAAAGTCTTCCCGGTCGTCTACGACGACGCAGGAAAAGCCAACGCGGGCTAATAGGGGAACCAGGGCGCAGGCTACGTGGCCGCCGCCGAAGATAAAGGCCCGGCTGGCAGGAAAAAAGGACTCGGCATACAGCAATTTCCCACTATACGATAGTAACTGCGGCTTATATATTGATGTATTCCCACTTTTCTGCAAAAACCGCTGCAAATCCGCCCCATGCTGTTCATCGCCGCAGCATACCGTCTCCGGCCCGGCGACAGCCATGGCCCATCGCTTCGGATCCGTCATATCGCACAGGAGCAAATAGGGCCTGCGGTTTCGGCCATATTCGGCGATGGCGCTGATACAGGCCGCCGCCTCGGGCCCGATGTACTGGCAAAAGACGGTAAATGTACCGCCGCACACAGCTCCGATATCCGCCGCTGCGCCGGGGCTCAAATCATATGCCAGCAGCGTTGATGCGCCGTTCTGCAAGGCCCGTCTCGCCGCTTCGCAGGCCTTATACTCGCCGATGCCGCCGCCAATCGTCCCCACCGTATCGCCGGAAGCCAATACGAGCTGGCGGCTGCCGGCGCCGCGGGGCGTCGCGCCGTGACTTTCCACTACCGTCAGCAGCGCCGCCGGCCGGCCGGCGCAGAGTTCCTCTTCCAGTCTCAGAAATACGTCGTCCATATATCCTATCCTTTCCGCATATTCCTTATCGGTATAACAGCAATATATCCTCAGGCCGCACGCCTAACGCATCGGCGCGCACGCCTTCGCCTCCTGCGGCCAGCCAGACAAGGGGCGGCGCGTCGGGCCTCTGCCCGTCGTAACGAAAGGCTGTCAAGATGCCAAAGGGCAGCTTCGTTTCTTCTGCAATCGAAACGGCGTGCGAATTGACGGGCACAGCCGGGCTGAACGAACGCTCCCGGATGCCGACGGCGCATAATTCGTCCTTCACGTCGCAGGCCGCCGTAAATTCGCAGTTCCACGACGGCACGAAGACGGTCCGCCACCCCGTTTTCCAGGCCGGCGCAATGTTGCGGCAGCCCATGAGGGACGCCGCTGTTTTCGATTGGGGCTGGGAAAATACGGCGTCCCGCTCGCCGATGACGTCGATGCGCCCGTCGCTGAGAACGGCGATAGTACGGCACAGACGGTACGCTTCTTCATAGCTGTGGGTCACGACGACGACATCCTTGTCGAATTGGCGCAGCACGTCGGTCAGCTCTGCCATGACCTGTTCCTTCAGGCCGGCATCTAAGGCGCTGAAGGGCTCGTCCAGCAGCAGGATATCCGGCTCGTTGACCAATATGCGGGCCAGGGCCACGCGCTGCTGCTGGCCTCCCGACAGCTGGGACGGCTTATGGTATTCCAATCCTGTCAAGCCGAGCCGCTCCATCACCGCCGCGACGATGGCACGCCGTTCGCCCCGGCCAACGTGCCGCCGGACGCCGCAGGCGATATTTTCGGCCGCCGTCATATTGGGGAATAAGGCGTAATGCTGAAACAAATAGCCGACGCGCCGCTCCTGCACCGGCAGATTCACGCCCTTCGCCCCGTCGAAAAAGACGCGGTTCCCGACGGCAATACGCCCCCGGTCAGGACGCTCAATGCCGGCGATGCACTGTAAGGTTTTGCTCTTGCCGCTTCCCGACGGCCCCAGCAGGCCCAGTACGCCGCGAGCCTGAAATTCCACGTCCAGACAAAACTGGCCGAGCCGTTTATAACACTGCACATCTATCACGACCAGACCTCCCTTCGGCGGCGTTTCCGTTCCATCAGGCTGACCGTCACCAGGACAACGGCGCTGATAGCGATGTTGACAAGAACCCAGACGAACGCACCGTACTCGTCGTTCGTCCGCCACAGCTGATAGACCGTCGTCGAAATCGTCGCCGTGTTCTTGGGAATATAGCCGATAAGCATGCTCGTCGCGCCGTATTCCCCCAGCGCCCGGGCAAAGGCCAGGACAAGGCCGGCCAAAATGCCCTGCTTGCAATAGGGCATGCGGATGCGCCAAAAAATATACGTATTGGACAATCCCAGGGTCTGCCCGCTCCAGGCCAGTGTCTCGTCAAAGCTTTCGAAGGCCCCGCGGGCCGTCCGGTACATGAGCGGAAAGGCGACGACAGCCGAAGCCACGACGCCGCCGTACCAGGTCATGACCAGGGGAAAGCCTACGTCATGAAGGAACATGCCGACGGGATGACGCAGGCCAAAGACCAGCAGCAGGAGCCAGCCGCATACTGTCGGCGGCAGGACCAGGGGCAGCGTCAGGACGACATCGAGGACGCCCTTGACGAGGCGCGGCGCTTTCGCCACGTAGTAAGCGGCGGCGATACCGCAGAAAAAGACGAGAACCGACGAAATCGCGGCGATGCGCAGGCTGTTCCAGAGGGGATACCAATCCATCGTATATTACCCTGCCTTGCTGAAGCCGACGCTTTCAAATACAGCCATGGCCTTGTCGCTCCGGAGATAAGTCAGGAACTCCTTAGCCGCCTCCGGATGGGCGCTGGCCTTCAACACGGCCGCCGGATAGACGACCTGGCCGCACATGTCCTTCGTCGCCTCGTCGACAGGCTTTAAGCCGGCGCTGTAGGCATCGGTGCCGTAAATGACGCCGCAGTCGGCGCTGCCTTCCTTGACCTGCGTCGTAACTTCCTTGACGTTCGAGCCGTACGTAATACGGCCCTGCTCGGCAACAGCCTGTTCATCCAGTCCGTAATGAGCCAGTATCTTCTGCGTATACTGGCCTACGGGCACGTCGCTGTTGCCCATGACCAGGCGGATCGAGCCGTCGTTAAGCTTCCTCGCCATATCATCGAAGCTGGTAATCTGCTTCGGATTTCCCTCCGGCGTCGCCAGGACGACCTTGTTTTCCAGCAAATCGACCCGCGTCCCCGGGAGCACGAAATCCAGCTTCTCCGGATTAGCCCTTTCATCCTTCGACGCATCGAGCTGGTCCATCTGCTTCTGGGCTGCCGAAATGAATAGGTCGCAGGCCGCGCCGTTTTGAATCTGCTGCTTCAGCGTCCCTGACGAGTCGAAATTATAGACAATTTCTATATCGGGATGCTCCTGCTGATACGCCTTGGCGATTTCGTTCATCGTTTCGGTCATGCTGGCCGCCGCAAAAACGGTGAGCTTCGTCTTCTCTTGCTCCGCCGCTCCCTGTTTCTCAGCACCGCAGCCAGCCAATACGGCAACACTCACGAGAAGCGATATCATACCTAAGGCAGTCTTCCACTTCATACGTTCTCCATCCTTTCCGTTTGTTTGCTCATACTATCGGGCGCAGTCGCCGCCGTCGCCGCGGAGCAAATCCAGCCCATGAGGAATCGTATCTAAAAAAACGTCCATACATTCCCGGCAAGCCTTAAGGCTGCCCGGCAAATTGACGATAAGGGTCTTGCCGCGAATGACGCTGACGGCCCGGGACAGCATGGCCCGCTTCGTCACGGCCAAGGACGCCGCCCGCATGGCCTCGGCGATGCCCGGAGCCTGCCGCGTCGCCGCAGCGAGAGTCCCTTCAGGCGTCATGTCGCGCGGCCCGAATCCCGTGCCGCCTGTCGTCAAAATCAAGTCCAGCTGCCGCTGGTCGGCCAACCGCATCAGTTCCCCTTTAAGAGGCTCGATGCCGTCAGGCAGCAGCAGCTCCTCTACGACGTCGTAGCCCCGCTGCCGCAGCGCTTCGGCGACGACAGGGCCGCTTTCGTCCCTGCGCTCGCCGCGGCTTCCCTTATCGGACAAGGTAATCACCGCCGCCTGATAGGGCCGTTTCCCCTGCCGCGGTTCCACGACGATTTTGTCGCCGGGACGAATGACGCCGCCTTCCAGCACGCGGGCGAAGACGCCCTCACGAGGCATGATGCAGTCGCCCACGGCTTGGTAAATGGCACAGTGACTGTGGCATTCCTTGCCGATTTGAGTCATTTCCAAAAGGACGTCGCCGCAGCGAAAGAGCGTGCCTACAGGCAACGACGAAAAATCAATGCCCTCGGCGACGATGTTTTCGCCGAAATCGCCGTACGATACGGGCGCGCCGCGCCGGCGGAATGCTTCTATTTTTTCCTGAGACAATAAACTTACCTGACGATGCCAGCGGCCGCCGTGAGCGTCGCCTTCAATCCCCCAATCGACGAGACAGCGGACGAAGGGCTCCGGCCGCTTCTGCGTCCCCTTGGCCTGACTCGTACAAACAGCTCTTACAATTCCCATACTAGCCTCCAATTTCATTCATGGCCTTCCGTTCCGTAACGGCCTTCGCTTCGTCGAAACAATGCCTCGCCGGCTTGCGGAGTATGGCCTGTTCTATGGCCTGAGCCAACAGACTTTCCCCTTGGCCGGAGCGGACGGCAGCCCGCAGGTCCACGCCGTCGTCGTAGCATAGGCAGGGCTTTAAAAACCCCGTGCTCGTCAGCCGCAGGCGGTTGCACTGCCGGCAGAAGACGTGCGAATTCGCCGCGATCATCCCGATATATCCTTTCAGACTGCGGCTGGCGTAATACGCCGCCGGGCCGTTGCCCCGCCGGACCGACAGGGGCGCTAAATCGGGATAGACACCGCGCAGGACTGCCAAGGCCTCGTCGCCACTGTATCCCTGCTGATAGGCACCGCAGCCGATGGGCATGAGCTCGATAAACCGCACGTCTACAGGCAGCTCTTCCGCAAAGCGGGCTAAAGGCGCAATCTGCTCCTTCGTATCGGCCAGCAGGACTGCGTTGATCTTCGTCGGCAAGCCCGACGCCGCACACTGCCGGACCGCCTGCAGCACCTCGGGCAAGGCGTCGACGCCCGCAATAGCCTGATATTGCTCCCTGTCCAAGCTGTCCAGACTGATGTTTACGCCGTCTATGCCGATGCGCCGCAGCTCCGGCAGCACTTGAGGCAACAGCCATCCGTTCGTCGTCACCGTCACGGACTCAACGCCGGGAAGTCTCCGCAGCTCCCGTATAAAGCCGACGGCTCCCTTGCGGACGAAGGGCTCGCCGCCTGTGACCTTGAACTTCGTAATCCCGACGCGCAGAGCCGCCCGGCAGATTTCGACGATTTCCTCATAGCGCAGGACGTCGCCGTGCCCCACGGCGGATATGCCGTCGGGCATGCAGTAGCGGCAGCGCATGTTGCAGCGGTCCGTAATCGAAATGCGCAGGTAGTCAATCCGGCGTCCTAATGTATCTATCATAGGTCATCCTGTCCGTCAAAAGAAAAATATCCGCTCTTGCCGCCGATTTTTTCCAGCAAATGAATATCCGTAATCACCATTTTTTTGTCAACGGCCTTGCACATATCGTATATCGTGAGCAGGGCTGTCGACACACCCGTCAGTGCTTCCATTTCCACGCCCGTCTGCCCCTGGCATTTGACGGTGCAGCGGCATTCGATAGTCCTTTCCTCGTCGTGAAAGATGAAATCGACGGCGCATTGGCTCAAATTCAGTATGTGGCACAGCGGGATGAGCTCGCTCGTCCGCTTCGCCCCCATGATGCCGGCCACGCGGGCCGTGCCGAGGACGTCTCCCTTGGCGATGTCTCCGGCCGTCACCGCTTCGTAGCATTCCCGGCTCATGACGATGCGCCCGGCAGCCGTCGCCGCCCGCGCCGTCGCCGCCTTGCCGCTCACGTCGATCATGACGGCGTTTCCCTTATCGTCTATATGGGTAAAATGTTCCATAGTCCCTCCTATTTCCCAAAGCCGCAGTTCGGGAAGGTGCATACGGGGCAGTTCAGGCACAGCCCGCCTTCGCCGAGGCGCGTCAGCTCGTCGGCCTTAACCTCCACGCCGGCTGCCAGCGACGGCAGAACCAGGTCGAAAATCGTCCGCTTGCTGTACATGACGCAGCCCGGCAGGCCGGCGACGGGACGGCCGTCGTCTGTATAAGCCAGCAAAAACATCGCTCCCGGCAGCACCGGCGCGCCGTACGACACGATGCGCGCCCCCGTATTCTTGATAGCCAGCGGCGTCTGGTCATCCGGGTCGACGCTCATGCCGCCCGTGCAGAATACCATATCGACGCCCTGAGCCAGCATATCCTGAATCGCCGCCGTAATGGCCGCCGGCTCGTCGGCCAGCGTGACGTGATGCGTCACGGCGACGCCGTACTCAGCCAGCTTGTCTTCGATGACCGGCGTAAACGCATCGGCAATGCGGCCCTTAAACACTTCGCTGCCTGTCGTGACGACGCCGGCTGTCTTAGCCGTAAAGGGCAATACGTTGAACAACGGCTCCGTTCCGGCCGCTGCCTTGGCCGCTTCCATCTTCGCCTTGGAGATGACCAGGGGAATGACCCGCATCCCTGCCAGCACGTCGCCTTGTTTGACGGCAAAGCCGCCGTGACGCGAGGCGATCATCATCTCGCCCAGGGAATTGACGGCCAGCAAGCCCTGCCGGCGAATCGTAAGCAAGCCGTCGCAGTCGGCGACGAGCTCGATTTTTCCTTCCTTCGCCTCTGTAGCGTGCATGTTTGCGCCCATGGAAATATCCCGCAGTATGGCCGCCGCGTCGTTTTCATGGAGCGTCGAGTCGTCGCACTCCCATATATATACGTGCTCCTTGCCAACAGACAGCAGCACGGGAATATCTTCTTTCCGAATGATATGGCCCTTGCGGAATACGGGCCCCTTGGACACGCCTTTTATGATCTGCGTAATGTCGTGGCACAATACGTGGCCTACGGCCTCTTCTGTCTTGATTTTTTTCATATTACACCTCGCCTGCTTTTATCTTTTCCAGCTCGCCGCGGCTGAAAAAGCGGTCGAACTGTTCCGCCGCCACGGCTTTAACCGCTTCCTCCATATCGTCGTACCGTTGCAGCACCGCCTCGCCCTGAGCCGTCAGGACCGACCCGCCGCCGCGCTTGCCGCCGACGCGGCATTCCGTCAGGGGAAATCCCCAGATGCGCTCGGCCTCGCGGATGACCGTCCAGGCCTTGGAATAGGACATGTCCATCTGCCGCGCCGCGCCCTGGAGGGAACGGCAGTCCCGCACGCCCCGCAGCAAGGCCGCCACGCCGGGCCCGAATGCCTTTTTATCGGCCAGTATGCGCACCGTCACCTTGCAGTGCAATTCGCTCTCTTCCATCGTAAGACTCTCCTTATCGTTATTCTCGCATACGAATATCGGATTCTATACAAAGTATAAACGAAAACGCCCGGACAATCAACTTGTCCGAGCGTTTTGCACTCTGCGCTATCCTTTTATGCTGTGATGCGCGACGGCTTTCCGATGCAGGGAAAACCATTGCTTGCGGCAGTCGGCGCTGCAGAAGGCCGTCCGCCTGTCCTTGGCGTCCCGTATTTCCACGAGGACGCCGCAATTCCGGCAATAGAAGCTATGCTGTACGGGCTGAGAC
>ENA-OQHN01000011-OQHN01000011.1-human-gut-metagenome-genome-assembly--contig:-NODE-11-length-94148-cov-60.609630_pt1 | contig 94148 bp, 74 predicted proteins | sample MGYA00242564_ERZ504721 | MGnify/ENA primary metagenome ERZ504721 (study PRJEB26092, sample SAMD00036212) | human gut metagenome | host: Homo sapiens | study: EMG produced TPA metagenomics assembly of...
CCGATTGTCCCGGCCCTGGAGAGGGAGACCTTTCCGGGCCGGGCTTTTTATGGCCGGTATCAGCTGTGCGGCAGCAGGCGGTGCAGCAGCCAGCTCAGAAGAGGCGCCAGCAGCGAGGACGGTGTAGCAGGCGCACCAGATGGAAGGCCAGGACGGCGGGGGCGTTGGTGCCCAGGTCGGAGGCCATGCCCACCACGGCCTGCAGGCCGCCGGGGCTGGTGGCCAGGATGGCGCTGCCCGCGTCAGCCCGGCGAGCGGCAGATGAACCAGGCGCCCAGGGCCCCGGCCACGATGAGCAGGGCCGTGGAACCGAACATCAGGGCGCCATGGCGCGGATCTCCAGCAGGGTGCCGCCGGTCATCATGTTGCCGACCATGACGCCGATGGCGATCTGGGCCCCCAGCTGGAACAGGCGTGGCGTGTCGGCCTCCACATGTCCCAGCATCTTGACGGCCAGGACGGCCACCACGGCGCCCAGCATGGCACCGCCGGGGATGTGCAGGAAAAAGAACAGCAGGCCGCCCACGATGCCGCAGGCGATGAGGAGCAGGAAGGTGGTCATGGTGCCTCCGTAGGTTGCAGGGGAGGGGACCATGATGCGGCAATAGGGGAGCGGCGGTCAAGGTTGCGTGGGCAACGATTTTCGGGGCTGCCGGAACGGGATGATGGCCGTCACGCGGCGGGGGGAGCGAGGCGCCGGGGCAGGGGGCCGGTGAGAACGCGGGGCGAATCGGCCTGCCCGCGACGGGCGCGGCTGGTCCGTGCGGCCGGAGACGGCGCCGGACGGAACTGGGAAAAGGGGAAGGGAAGCGCTTGTCCAGGGCGCTCCCTTCCCCGCTGTCATTTTTTCCACCACCACTGCGCGCGGCGGCAGAGCAGTTCGATATCACCGGCGGCGGCCACGTTGAGCATCTTGCGATACTGGCGCACGGCCTCATGGCTGTACGGATTGGCCTCGAAGAGGCCGGTGAACATGGTGCCGTCCTCGGTGAGCATCTTCTCTGCCGCGTGCAGGCGGCGGCGGAAGGAGGGGGTGATATAGGGCAACAGGTCTTCCTGCCCTGCCAGCAGGGCAAAGTAGGCCAGGTTGGTGATGAAGTTCATGTTCTGGACGCGGGCCATGGCGCGGTCGTGCTCGTCGGCCGTGGCCCGGAAGGTGCTGCACCCCAGGGCCCGGAAAAAGGCCTCCACCAGGGCCGTGTCCTCTTCGCGGGCCGTGCGGCCGGGCGTGACGGTCACGGGCAGGCCGTCCTCGTCGGGCGTGGCCGGGCCAAAGAGCGGGTGCGTGCCCACCACCGGGCCGGGCCAGATGGCTTCCATCTGCTGCAGGGGCCGCACCTTCACCGACGTGATGTCGGCCAGGATGGCCGTGGCGGGCAGATGGGCGCAGACCGTGGCGGCCACGTCGGCAAAGACGGCCGCGGGCACGCAGAGCAGCACCAGGGCCGCATCCTTGCAGGCCGGGGCCAGCACCGCGTCCGTCAGGGGCACGTCCACGCCCCGCATGTCCAGACCGGCGGCCGTGCCGCGGCGGCAGAGCATGGCGCCCATGCGGCCCCGGCAGCCTACGACGAGCACGGCACGCCCCTGCAGGGAGGCCGCGGCTTTCGCGGGCACAGGGCCGGTGTCGTCCCCGTCCGTCCTGGGCGTCGTGGTGTCCGGGCTCACAGCAGCGGCTCCCAGACCTTCCAGAAGGTGGGGAAGGACTTGCGCACCACCAGCGGATCGTCCAGAAGGGCGTCCATGCGCTTGCCGTAGGGCAGGCCCAGCAGGGCCAGGGACATGGCGATGCGGTGGTCGTTGTGGGCCGAGAAGCGCGCGGCCTCGTCCCAGGCCGGGCCGTCGGGACCCAGACCGTGGACGGTCAGGCCGTCGTCATGCTCGTCCACACGCACGCCCAGACGGGCCAGCTCGGTGGCCGGGGCGGTGATGCGGTCGGATTCCTTGATGCGCAGATGGGCCACGTTGCGTACCCGGGTGGGACCCTGGGCAAAGGCGGCCAGCACGGCCACCGTGGGCACCAGATCCGGGCAGTGGCCCATGTCCACGTCCACGCCGCGCAGGGCCGAAGGATGCACGGTGATGGACGTGCCCTCCACCTCGGCGCGGGCGCCCATGGCGCGCAGGATGTCCAGCATGGCGCGGTCGCCCTGCAGGGAATCGGCCCGCAGGCCGTCCACACGCACGGGACGCTTGCCCAGGGCACCGGCGGCCAGCAGATAGGAGGCCCCGGACCAGTCGCCTTCCACCTGATAGCTGCCCGCGCGGTAGGTGCCGGGCTGCACGGTGATGCGCAGGCCGTCGGGACGGGCGGTGCGCAGGGCGCGCCAGCCGCCGTCGGGCAGGACCTGCCACGGGCCGTCGGGCTCGCGGGTCTCCACGCAGAAGCGGATGCCGAAATCTTCCAGGCAATGCAGGGTCAGGCCCACATAGGGCCAGGACACGGCCTTTTGCCCGCCCAGTTCCACGCACAGGGGCGCCGGGGCCAGCGGCGCTGCCAGCAGCAGGCCCGAGAAATACTGGCTGGAGGCATCCATGCCCAGGCGAACGCGGCCGCCGTTGCGGGCGGGATCGAGGCCCGCGGCCCGCAGCAGCAGGGGCGGACAGTCGGGACGCTGCTCGAAGCGCACGTCCGTGCCCAGGGCTTCCAGGGCGCGGGTCAGCTCGTCGATGGGCCGTTCATGCATGCGCGGCGCACCGTGGATGCGGAACAGGCCGTGACCGGCGGCCAGCACGGCGGTCAGCAGGCGGCAGGTGGTGCCGGATTCGTGCACGTCGCAGCTCAGGGGCGTGTCCGTGCCGCCCCGGGGACGGCCGTCCATGCCGGTGACGCGCCAGCCGCCCTCCTCGGCGGGCAGGGCCTCCATGCGGGCACCGGCGGCGCAAAGGATGGCGCGGGTGCATTCCAGGTCGCGGCTGTCCAGCACATGGCGCAGCTCGGAAGTGCCGTGGGCCAGGGCCGCGCCGATGCAGTAGCGGTGCGAGATGGATTTGGAGGCCGGGCCCGCACGCAGGCGGTATCTGGGCTAGGCATGGCTGTCCTCCACGTCGTCCAGGCCGATGCGGTCCAGCTGCGGTCCGGTGGCGTAGCTGCCCAGGATGCGGAAGCTGGTGCAGGTTTCGGCCAGCTTCTGGAGCAGGTCCTCATACTGGGGGGACGGTCAGGTCGGCATTCCACGTCCGTGAAGAAGACATACTTCCAGCACTGGCCGCGCAGGGGACGGGACTCCAGCTTACGCATGTTGATCTTGTGCTCGGCCAGCAGGGAGAGCACGCCGGAGAGCGTACCGGACTTGTCCGGCAGGGTGAAGAGCATGGAGGTCTTGTCCGCGCCGGTATGGCCGGGCACGGGAGCGGTGCGCGGCAGCTTGTCCAGCTGTCCCACGGGCTTGGGGCCGATGATGACGAAGCGCGTCCAGTTGCCGGGCTCGTCCTCGATGCGGCGGGCCAGGATGGAAAGGCCGGTCATGTCGGCCAGCTTGCCGTTGCCGATGGCCGCGGACTGCGGATTGGCGGCGGCCATGCGGGCCGCGGCGGCGGTGGATTCCACGGGGATGAGGCCCGCCTGGGGCAGGTGGCTGCGCAGCCAGCCGCCGCACTGGGCCAGAGGCTGGGGATGCGAGTAGACCGTGGTGATCTCGGCCAGGCTGGCGGCGTGGCTCAGCAGGCAGTGCGAGATGGGCGAGAAGAGCTCGGCCTGGATATGCACGTCATACTTGAGGAACAGGTCGAAGCTGACGCCCACGGTGCCCTGCAGGGAATTTTCCAGCGGCACCACGCCCAGCTCGCAGCGGCCGGAGTGCACGTCGGCGAAGACCTGCGGCAGGTCGTTGCAGGGGTGGAAGCTGGCGGCATGGCCCAGGTACTCCACGCCGGCAAAATAGGAGAAGGTGCCTTCCGGGCCCAGATAGGCCACGTTCTGCGGGCGTTGCAGGGCGCGCGACGAGGAGAAGATCTCGCGCCAGATGGCACGCAGGTGTTCTTCGGGCAGGGGACCGTCGTTCTTGCGGGCCAGGCCGTCCAGCACTTCGCGCTCGCGCAGGGGCTTGAACACGATGCCGGGGTCCCCGGCCTTGATGCGGCCCACTTCCAGGCTCAGGGCGGCGCGGCGGTTGAACAGCGCCAGCAGTTCCTGGTCCACGCTGTCGATCTCGCCGCGGATGGCGGTCAGGCGCTGGGGGCGTCGGAGGGGGAATGTGCGTCGGCCATGCTACACCTCGCGGATCTCTTCCTGGATGCGCATGCCGAAGTGGCGGCCTGCCTGATCCAGGCGGCAGAGCACCGTATCGCCGGGCTTGAGGCTGACCACGCTCAGGGGCGTGCCGTCAGGGGCGGTCAGGCGGATGGTCTCGGCGTTCTGCAGGAACACGGCGCCGCGCTTGGGGCCTTCGGGGGTCTCGGCCTCGGCTTCCACCAGCAGCATGGGGCGCACTTCGATCTTGACCCGGCCCACCGTGGCCACGCTGGTCTGGCCGTCGGCGTCCACGATGAGCACTTCCTGTCCCGCGGCCAGTTCGCCCAGGTAGCAGGTCTTGTCGTGGGGCAGGCGGGCATAGGCATGCACGGCCCCGGCGTTGACCCTGAAGGGACGGGCGGCCACATATTCGTTGTGTTCGGTCTCGGCATGGACAAGGAAGGTGAAGGCGCTGGAATTGCCCACCAGCATGCCCTGGCCGCGCTTGAGCAGGGAAAGGGTGTCGGCGCAGACGCGGTGCCCCAGGCCTACGGGTTCCACACGGGTGATGACGGCTTTCTGCAATTCCTCGCGCCCCTGCGAGATCTTGCACTGGGCCACGATGGCCTTGAGTTCGGCCAGAGCCTCGGGCAGGACCACGATGCCGTCCACGCCGCGCTCCAGGATGCCGGCGGCCAGACGGGCCTCTTCCAGGCTGCCCGCCTCGGCCAGCACGTTGTCGGCCTGGGCCAGCAGTTCTCCACGGGGATGATCTCCCAGCCGCGGCCAGGCAGGCGGTCTCACCGGCCTTGAGGCGAGCCAGCAGGGCCTCCTCGTCGGCCTTGACGTTCAGCGGCACGCTGGCCACGTCCTCGCAGGCCCAGACGGTGCAGCGGGAAAGGGCGGCCACTTTCTCCACCTGGGCGCGGGGCACGATGACCCCGTCCACACCGGATTCCAGGGCCAGGGTCACGTCGGCCTTGCTGAACGGTTCGCAACGGTAGTAGATGCGGGCCATGCTATTCTCCCACGATGGCCAGGGCTTCTTCCACCGTGGCGTTCTCATGCACGATGGCGCGCAGGGCACGCACGAGCTGGATGCGGTTGGGATGCTGGAACACGTTGCGGCCCATGGAGATGCCCGCGCCGCCGGCCTTGATGGCATCGTGCACCATCTGGAGCACGTCGCGGGTGGAATCCATGCGTTCGCCGCCGGCGATGACCACGGGCACGCAGCAGGCGGAGACCACGTCGGAGAAGCTTTCCATGTCGCCGGTGTAGGGCACCTTGACGATGTCCGCGCCCAGTTCCACGCCCACGCGGGCACAGTGGGCCACCACGTCGGGGGCGAAGCCGTTCTTGATGGCCGGGCCGCGGGCGTACATCATGGCCAGCAGGGGCATGTGCCAGTCGTCACAGGCGGCGGCCACGCGGCCCAGGTCGGCCAGCATCAGGCGCTCGTTGGGATCGCCCAGGTTCACATGCACGGAGACGCAGTCGGCGCCGTGCTTGATGCCTTCTTCCACGGTGCCCACCAGGGTCTTGGTGTTGCCCTGGGGAGAGAGCATGGTGGAGGCGGACAGGTGGACGATGAGGCCCACGTCCTTGCCGGCGTTGCGGTGCGAGCAGCGGACCAGGCCCTTATGCATGAGCACGGCGTCAGCGCCGCCCACGGCCATGTCGTTGACGGTCTCGCGCATGTCGATGAGGCCGTCGACGGCACCGATGGTCACGCCGTGGTCCATGGGAACGATGATAGTGCGGCCGGTTTCACGATTGATGATGCGTTCCAGACGAACCTGTTTGCCAAGGTACATGGGATCTCTCCTTGTGGAATGGAGCCGTTCCGGCGGCGCTGGATACAAAAAAAGGGCCGCCGGCTAATGCCTGCGGCCCCGAAACTCTCTGACAGAAGATGTCAAGCAAAGCTCCTGACCACAAGGCTCCGCTAAAGTACGCAAAATAAACCAGCTAAAGCAAAAGCCGGTAGCAGCGTAGCAGGAGGTGGCAGGAACGAAACGGGACATCTTCAAAACTCCAACAGTTTCCATGAACGCTACGCCGCAGCCCGGGGCTTGTCAAGAGTCGCTCGTGAAAAAAAATTGCCTCCCGCCGGAAAATGGCGGGAGGCGATTTCGTATTTTATTGTTTTTATTAAATTAAAAAATTTGATTTCCTGCATAGGGGAACACCGGCAGCGCTCGCAGCGGCGGTACGCCGCTCCTTGCGGAGGCACCACTGCCGCAGAAAAAAATGGGCAGCTGACGCGAACGTCCATCTGCCCTTTCTGCCTGATTATCGTGCGTCTTACGCCCCGTGGGCCAGGGCCTGGACGGGAGCGGGCTCCAGCGTTTCGCTGTGCACGGCCTGCTGTCCGGCGTTCTCGGCCAGGGGCGCGGCGCTGGCCGTGACCGGGCGCAGCTTGCGGCTGTGCAGACGCTGGAAGATGAAATCCGCAGGCTTGGTGCCCGCCGGGATGGCGGCAAGGGGGAATTCCGCGCGGCCCAGGTTGCGATGGCCGCCGGCGGAGCCCACGTCGTAGAAGCAGGCGTCGGCCAGACGGCCGATGTCGCGGCTGCCGTCACCGCGGAAGATGACCACCACGGTCTTTTCCACCACGCCGCAGACGGCGATCCACTTGAGGCCGTGCACACGGGTGAAGAAGTCGGCACGCAGCCAGCAGGTCGGCGCTGTCCACCTCGTTGAGCCAGACCATGGCCCCGCCCCGGCAGTCGCGCAGGGAGCGGAACGCGCGGGAGAAAAGGGGCAGCCAGGCGCGCAGGTACTCGCTGCGGATGATGCGGCGCAGCAGGGTGGCGTCGGCATGCTTGATGAGCCACTGGTAGGCGCGCAGGTCGTCCTCGCCGCCGGAGCGCTCGAAGGTGGCGGTATCCGTGCGGATGCCGTAGAGCAGCGCCGTGGAGAGCAGCGGCCCGGGCTTGATGCGCAGGCCCTGCAGGTAGCGGGTCATCATGGTGCTGGTGGCACCGAAGCCGGGGCGGATGTCGCAGAAGGGCGCCTGCGGCAGCTGGCCCGCAGTAAGGGGATGATGGTCGATGATGAGGTCGAAGGTGATGCCCTGGAAGGCCGGGTTGTGGTGGGGCTGGGAGTCCACCATGGCGAAATTGGTATAGAGATCGGCCTTTTCTGGCTGCCAGAGCTTGGCCGGGATGCGCAGGTAGCGGATCATGGCCAGGTTGTCGGGCCGGGTGACTTCGTTGATGCGGAAGATGTCCACACCGCGCACACGATGCGCCATGATGCGCTTGAGCGCCAGCGCCGAGGCCAGGGCGTCGGGATCCGCCGAGATGAGGATGGCCCAGCGCTGATCCTTGGTCAGTGTCTGCCGCCACTGTCGCATCTGCACTACATAGGGATTGGTCATGACCGCTTTACTCCGCTGTTTTGGCGTTGTGGGGGCCGTGCGGGCAGCCGGGGGACACGGTATCCGGCTGGCTGGCCAGCAGGTCGCGCAGGAGGGGCAGGGATTCCTCCACCCCCTGCCAGCGGAAGATCTCCAGCAGATGACGGCAGCTCTTGGGCAGGCGGCCGGCCAGTTGCCGTACCAGATGCCGCTGCGGCCGCGTGAGCTGGTGCAGGCAGATGCTGGTGCCTGGGTGGCCGGGGCGCTCCAGTGGACCAGGGCCGCTGTCGTCGGGCAGGGGGGATGCCCAAAGTGCGTTTTGAGCATAGCCCATGAGATGGCCGACGTCCAGACAGAAGCCCAGCCCGTGATCGGCCGGAAAGCCGCGTCCCAGGCCGGCGATGTCACAGATGTCGGTGTTTTCCAGCAGCAGGGGGACCTTGCTGCGGCGCTGCCAGCAGGCGGCGGCCTGACGCAGGATGAAACGCTGCAGCACGGGGCTGCCTTGGGGGCATGGAGCACGCGCCCCCAAGGCTTGAGCCAGGCCACCCGGTCAAAGACGCGCAGGGCCAGCTCCACGGCCACGCGCACGGCTTCGGCATCCTTCTTGCGCGGCCAGGGCAGATCCACGGGCAGGTGGACATGCCAGCTCAGGGGCAGGTCCGCCAGCGCGGGGGGCAGGTCTTCGTCGTCATAGGCAAGGCAGGAACGGGCTTCAAAAGGCACAGGGCCACTTCATCGACGCGCCCGGCCAGAAAGCGGGCATTGTCGGCCACATTGGCGGGCATGACAAAAGAAGGAGCGCCGATGACGGGGCCGGGGGTCTGCTTCATGGATCCTCCTTGGGAGCAGGGAAGGGGAACGCCTTGGGGGAAGGGCTCCCGAATACGGGCGGGGATGGCCGTTGCCTGAAGCCATGGCGTCCGGGGATGCGGAAGATCGAAGGCATCCCGGACCGGCAGCAGACCGGCTGCAGCGCGGCAAGACGGCATCCGGGCAGCAAAGCCCGTGCGGGGCCCTGCCTGACGGTTTCCTGAAAAGGTAGGTATTCCAGAGGGAAAAGGCAATACCAGGCATTGCTGCCGCTACGGGCGGGAGAGCTGAGGGCCTCCCGTGCCACAGGCCGTGTCCTGCGTCAGGGGCCGTCCCGGCTCCGTCCGCGGCGACATGGATCGGGAAGGGCGTACCGGTCCCTGTCCCTGCGGGCCGGGATGCCGGAGAGGCAGCGCCCTTGCCGTATCCGCCTGGTGGAGCTGCCGGGCCGGTGAGCTCGGGCGGGAGGAACGGAAAAAGGGGAAGGGGAAAGCCTTCGCCGCGGCGCAAGCTGTCCCCCTTCCCCGGATGGTCATGTACGCATCCAGGCCTCAGGGCCGGGACTAGAGCAGTTCCTGCGTCTGCCAGCCGTGGGCCTCGGCGGCGGCGCGGGTCTGGGCACCGCCCAGTACGCAGGTCACGCCGTGACCGGCGGCTTCGGCCAGCACGTCGGCGAAGTCGCGGAAGTGCCGGGCCGTGGTGCCGAGGATCTCGTCACGCATCTGCTGGCGGGCGTCCTCGTCGTCCTTGGCCAGATGGCGGGCCAGGCCCTGCGCACCGCGGGCGTCGGGCAGCAGGTAGCTGTCCAGGTCGCCGATGGCGCCCACGATGGCGCTGGTGAGCTGCTCCTTGTCGGGACGGAAGGAGCGCAGGTAGTCGGCCATCTGGTCATAGGCGGTCAGGGTGTCGTCCACGTTGGGGTCGCGGTACGAGGCGCAGACCAGGGTGCCGCCCATGCGGTCCAGCATGCAGAAGGCGCCGTAGGCACCGCCGCGCACGCGCACGCGTTCCCACAGATAGCCCATGCGCATGTAACGCAGGATGACGCTGGCCGAGCCGTGGTAGGTGTAGCCCAGGTCGTAGAGGTTGGCCGCCTTGCCCACATAGTTGATCTGGGCCGGGGCCAGGAAGGCCTCGGCGGCGGGCAGACCGTCGCTGAAGGGCGGCAGGACCAGGGCCGCGTCACGGCCGGCGGGCAGGGCGGCCAGCAGGTCGGCGGCCTGCCGCTGCACGGCATCCAGACCGGCGGTCTCGGCCGTGCAGTCCACCAGCACGTCGGGGCTGGCCACGATGAGGCGGCGCAGCTCGTCCAGATCGGCCAGCAGGCTGTCGGGATCGCTGTCCAGACGCTGCAGGTGCTCGCGCACGGCCATGAGCTGGCTGATGCCCGACAGGCGTTCGGCCAGCAGGCCGGAGGGCGTGAAGTGGGCGCGCAGGCGGGAACCCACGGCCGAATGACCGGCCGCCACCAGGCCGTGTTCCAGACGGGCCTTGTCTTCCAGCAGCATCTGGCGCAGGCGCTCCAGACGCACGGCGCGGTCGGTCAGGGGCTCCAGCAGGATCTCGCGGAAGATGTCGAACAGGTCGGGCACCTTGTCGTAGACGGCCTTGCCGGCCACGCTCAGGTATTTGACCAGGCCGCGTTCCCCGCGGGTGGTGGCCAGCAGGGGATCGGCGCCCACACCGCCGGTCTTGGCGGCATGCGCGCGCCCAGTCGCTGAAGTCGCGGCGGGCGGTGCCCACTTCGGTGAGGCTGCGGGCAAAGAGGGGCAGCAGGGGCTCCAGGCGGGCCGGGACGGCGTTCAGGGGCAGGAGCAGGGCCGTATAGGCGATGCCGCTGGTGGGCAGGTCGTGGGCCAGCCAGGTCTGGCCGCCGCTCAGGGCCTCCCGCACGCAGGGCACGGGCGTGTTGCGCAGGGCAGGGCATCCATGCCCAGGCTGGGGATGGTGGCCAGGGCCTCGGGGCTGTCCGGAGCGGACTGGGCGGCCTGCAGACGGCTGGTGGCCTCCACCAGCTCCTGCCGCTCGGCGTCGGAGCAGGCCTCGTACACGGCGGCCAGGCGGGCGGCCTCGCGGTCCTCACGGGCCTTGGCCAGCCGGGCGTCAGGCAGCAGCACCACGGTGGCGCGGTGTTCGTTGTTGAGGAAGTGGTCGCGGATGGCGTTTTCGAAGACCTTTTCCCCGGCGGCCAGACGGGCCTTGATGTCGGCCAGCGGGGCCTCCCAGGCCAGCGGAGCCAGCGGATCGCCGTCATAGAGCCAGGTGGACAGGGCCTGGATCATGGCCGAGAGACCGCGCGGGAAGCGGCCGGAATTGTTCTCGCGGTAGGCGAATTCCACGCTGTTGACGGCGGCCTCCACGGCGGCGGGGTCGATGCCGTCCTCGGCAAGGTCGGCGAGGGTCTCGAAGATGAGCATCTCGGCGTCCTGCACCTTGCGCGGGTCCACGCCCTTGAGACCGGTGGAGTAGTACATCTGGCGCAGGTCGGTCTCCAGGCCGCAGCCGGTGGTGTCCTCGCCCAGGCCGGAGCTGATGAGGGCCTTGCGCAGGGGCGAGCCCGGCAAGCCTTCGAGGATGTGCTCCAGCATCTCCATGAGCAGGGCCTGATGCACGTCGCCGCGTTCGCCCAGCAGCCAGTTGACCGTGAACAGGGCCGTTTTCTGGCCGTCGGTGGCGGCGTAGGGCACTTCCACCTGCCGGGGCGTGTCGCGGCGGGGCTGCAGGGGCACGGCGGAGTCCACCGCGCGGGCGGTATAGCCCTGCAGGGCCTCGGCCACGATCTCCAGACGCTTTTCTTCCGGGTCATCGCCCCAGAAGAAGAAACGCGCGTTGGAGGGATGGTAGTAGCGGCTGTGGAAATCGCGGAAGGCCTCGTAGGTCAGGTCCGGGATGACTTCCGGGTTGCCGCCGGAGTCCAGGCTGTAGAGCATGTCCGGGAAGATGGCCTGCTGGCTCTGTTCGGCCAGCACGGAATCGGGCGAGGAGTAGGCGCCCTTCATCTCATTGTAGACCACGCCCTTGTAGGTCCAGGGGCCCTTGGTGTCCTCGGCCTCCACGTGCCAGCCTTCCTGACGGAAGATGTCCTCGCTGATGCGGGGATGGAAGACGGCGTCGATGTAGACGTCGATGAGGTTGTAGAAGTCCTGCAGGTTGGCGCTGGCCACGGGATAGCAGGTCTTGTCCGGGAAGGTGAAGGCGTTGAGGAAGGTCTGGAGCGAGCCCTTGAGCAGCTCCACGAAGGGTTCCTTGACCGGATATTTGTCCGAGCCGCAGAGCACGGAATGCTCCAGGATGTGGGCCACGCCCGTAGAGTCCGTGGGCGGGGTGCGGAAGCTCACGCCGAAGCACTTGTTCTCGTCGGCATTGCTGACGGAGAGCAGCTGTGCGCCGGTGACGCCGTGTTTCCAGAGCCGGGCCGTACCGCCCACTTCGTGCAGGCGGCGCTCGGTGACGAGTTCGAAACCATGACTGTTCATGAGGGATCCTTTCAGGGAAGGTTCGTTGGTAAGATTCATATGGTTCGGCTATACTATGGAGCCTGCCGCTTTGCAAAGAGCGTGCTGGCGCCCCGGCGCAGGACCCTTTGCCGGAACGGCGGCCGCGGACTGTATAAAAAAAAGCACATGGGCCGCCTGCTGCGGGGCAAAGCGTCCAATTTTTTACAACCTGCCGGAATGGCGGGAAAAAGTGTTCAATTTCTGTACAGGTGCCGGGGCAAGGAAAACGCCTTTTTTAAGCCTTGTTTTGTAGTATATTGTTTTTATTATAAAAATATACTTTGGCACGGCGATTGCTGTATCCCGTAAAACAACGGCATCGTCCGGGACGGGCCCTCCGGTCCGCCACCATTAACGGGGACAGCGCCGAACAGATATACATGCCATACCATCTTCTTCCTTCATGGAGGTCCGTCATGGAACACCACAAATTTCTTACCGTCCGCGCTACCGCGGCAGCCGCATGGCCTCTTTGCTGCCTCGGCCCGCGACAGACCGCGGTAGCGTGGACAGCCTGACGGACCTCCTTCGAACCTGAAACCGAACATCCTCCGCTTCTTCTGAGACCTCCTTCCCCCGGTCGGCCTGTCCCCCCCCAGGACCGCCCGGGACTGAAAACAGCAACCTCCTTCCTCCTGAAAAGTCCCTCCCCGGCCGGCTCGTCCCTCCTTCGGAGCCGGCCGGGAACATACCGACCTTCCTCCTCCTGATACCCCCCGGCAGCCCCGTCCCCCTTGACGGGGCTGCCCGGTGATCCCGGAAAATTTCCCGCTAGCGGAGAACATCGGACCCGGCCACGCGCCGCGTCACGGCTCCGTTACCGGTACGGCCACGGAACGGCAGCAGCCCCTGCCATGTCGCCTTCAAGCGCCGGCAGGCAACGCCGCAGTCTTCCCCGGTCAGGCTCCCCGCTTTGGGGAGCCTTTCTTTTTGGTGACGCTGCCGGATCTTTCAGAGGCATCAGGCGAATGTTTTCCGATGTGCCAAAAGAAATGCCGCCTGTCGGGAAAGGAGCGGCTCTTTGCCTTCAGGGCTTGCCATTTACGGGCTTTTGGTCTATGGAAGCTCGTTCATCGAAGCACACTCCGGCAGCGGCCCGGGGTGCCCGGCAATGCGCTACGGCGCATTTTTCGTTGTCTTCCGGTCATGGGGCCGGGGGCGGCGGCAGGCCGGGTTGCAGGGTCTGGGCCGGTGTGGAAGATCACAACCCTTTTGGAGGATTGAAAAATGGCTTACGTCAGCATGAAGCAGATGCTGGAAACCGGCGTGCATTTCGGTCACCAGACCCGTCGTTGGAACCCCAAGATGCGTCCTTACATCTTCGGCGCCCGCAACGGCATCCATATCATCGACCTGCAGCAGACCGTGAAGCTGTTCCGCGTGGCCTATGACAAGGTGGTCGACACCGTGGCCAACGGCGGCAAGGTGCTGTTCATCGGTACCAAGCGCCAGGCTCAGGAAGCCGTGGCCACCGAAGCCACCAAGGCCAACCAGTACTACGTGACCAACCGCTGGATGGGCGGCACCCTGACCAACTTCGTCACCATCCAGAAGAGCGTGGAACGTCTGAAGAAGCTGGAAGGCATGTTCGCCGACGGCAGCATCAACCGTTACCAGAAGAAGGAAATCCTGCTGCTGGAACGCGAAATGCAGAAGCTGGAACAGACCCTGGGCGGTATCAAGAACATGGATCGCCTGCCCCAGCTGGCTTTCATCATCGACCCCCATCGCGAAGACATCGCCGTGAAGGAATGCCGCAAGCTGGGCATCCCGATCGTGGCCGTGACCGACACCAACTGCGATCCCGATGTCATCGACTACATCATCCCCGGCAACGATGACGCCATCCGCGCCATCAAGCTGTTCGTGACGGCTTTCTCCGAAGCCTGCCAGGAAGGCGAAGCCCAGATGAAGGACGGCGCCGCCGTGGAAGCCAACGCCGAAGAAGCCATGCAGAAGGCTGCCGAGACCGAAGCTGCCGCCGAGTAGTTTTGGTACGGTCTTCTGACCTCGGGCAACGCTATTGCCCCGGACATCGGCCCCGCTGATGTCCGCGCCCGGACGGGGATCCCCCGTGGCGGGCGACGCAGGAACCGGAGCGGCAAGGCTCCGGCCCCCCCATGCTTCAAAAGGTGGCGGCGCGGCTTCAGGGCTGTGCCGCCACCCTGCGCACTGCGCGATTTTTTTGGAATCTTGCTCCGGCCCAGGCCGGATACACAGGAGAATACAATGGCTATTTCCGCCGCTATGGTGAAGGAACTGCGCGAAAAGACCGGCGCCGGCATGATGGACTGCAAGAAAGCCCTGGTGGAAGTGGACGGCGACCTGGAAAAGGCCGTCGACTGGCTGCGCCAGAAGGGTATGGCCAAGGCTGCCAAGAAGTCCGGCCGTGCCACCAGCGAAGGCCTGGTGATGGCCGCCGTGAGCGCTGACGGCAAGACCGTGGCCATGTCCGCCCTGCTGTGCGAGACCGACTTCGTGGCCCGCGGCGAACAGTTCGAAGCCCTGGCCGCCAAGGTGGCCCAGAGCGTGCTGGACAGCAACCCCGCCGACGCCGAAGCCCTGAAGGGCCTGGTGGGCGAAGACGTGACCCAGCTCATCGCCTCCGTGGGCGAAAACATGCAGCTCGGCAACTTCACCCGTCACACCCGTGAAGACAACGAAGTGATCGGCCAGTACATCCACGCCAACCGCAAGATCGGCGTGCTGGTGGACCTGGTGTGCGACAGCGCCGCTACCGCTGCCAAGCCCGAAGTGCAGGAACTGGCCAAGAACGTGGCCATGCAGGTGGCCGCCACCAACCCCATGGCCCTGGACGGCGCCAGCCTGGATGCCGCCGCCATGGAACGCGAGCGTGAAGTGTACCGCCAGAAGGCCCGCGAAGAAGGCAAGCCCGAGCAGATCGTGGAAAAGATCGCCGAAGGCGCCGTGAAGAAGTTCCAGAAGGAAGTCTGCCTGATGGAACAGCCCTACATCCGCGACGACAAGAAGAGCATGACCGAAGTGGTGCGCGAAGTGGCCAAGGCCGCCGGTGGCGACATCAAGGTCGCCGGCTTCAGCCGCATCCAGCTGGCCGCTGAATAAGCTGTCCGTTACGATGATCCCAGGAGGGGCTCCGGCCCCTCCTTTTTTTGGGCCTTTTTCCCGGCCATGCCGACGCTTTCCTGACGGACGCCGGCGTATGCTGCCTCCATCCAGTCCGGGACTCCGTGCGGAGCGGGAGGGCCGGGCATCACTTCAGCATCACTGCCGCAAGGAGGCGGAAAGCTCCCATGTGGGATTTCTCGTGGATCGCCGATCCCTCGGCCTGGGCCGGGCTGGGCACCCTGATCGTGCTCGAGGTCGTGCTGGGCATCGACAACCTCGTTTTCATCTCCATCCTCACCTCGCGCCTGCATACGCAGGAACAGCGCCGCCGGGCCTTCCTCACCGGTCTTGGTCTCGCGCTCGTCACGCGCCTGGTGCTGCTTTCCGCCATCGCCTGGATCGTCAGTCTGACCGAGCCCCTGGTCACGATCTTCGGCAAAGCCTTCTCGTGGCGAGATTTCATCCTCATGGGCGGCGGCATCTTTTTGCTGCTCAAGGGGACCATGGAGCTGCACGAACGCCTGGAAGGCGGCATGGCCGAATATTCCTCGGCACCCACGCGTTCGGGCTTCTGGCAGGTCATCATCCAGATACTGGTGCTGGATGCCGTGTTCTCCCTGGATTCCATCATCACCTCGGTGGGCATGGTGGACCATATCCCGGTGATGATGCTGGCCGTCATCGTGGCCATGCTGGTCATGGTCATGGCCGCCGCGCCGCTGACCAGCTTTGTGGAGCGGCACCCCACGGTCATCATCCTGTGTCTGGGCTTTTTGATGATGATCGGCCTGAGCCTGCTCATGGACGGCCTGGGCTACCATATCCCCAAGGGCTACCTCTACGCGGCCATCTGCTTCTCGGTACTGGTGGAGATCTGCAACCAGGTGGCCCTGCGCAACCGCCGCAAGCGCATCAGCATGCGCGACATGCGTGAATCCATGGCCATGGCGGTGCTGGGGCTGCTGGGCGGCGGACGTCCCGGTGAGGAAGAAGCGCGGCGCGATGCCGCGGCCCTGGCCAGCGAGAGCGATGCCCAGCCCCTGTTCGAGCCGGAAGAGCGCGACATGGTGGCCCGCGTGATCCGCCTGAGCGGACGCACGGCCCGCTTCATCATGACCCCGCGCCACCGGGTGCGCTGGCTGGACAGCGAGGCCGACTATGCCACGGCCTGCCGTTTTGCCAGCGAGAGCCTCTCGCCCTGGCTGCCGGTGCTGGATCCGGACAGGGACGAAGTGCTGGGCGTGATCCATACCGGGGATCTGGCGGCCGTGACGCCCCAGGGCCCCGTGACGGACACGGAGCACCCCGGTACGGCAGCGCCGCGGGACGAGGGCGGCGGACGGATCTGGAGCGTGCGGCCCCTGCTGCGCCCCGCGCCCACGATCTTCGAGCATGCTTCCCTGACGGAGATGCTGGAGACATTTCGCGAAGAGCCCACGCCCCTGGCCTTCGTACGCGACGAATACGGCAGCGTGGTGGGCTGCATCACGCCCACGGATCTGGTGAGCGTGCTGGCGGGCCAGATGGGCGACATGCCCGCCGGGCCCGAAGCCTGCCGCCAGCCTGACGGCTCGTGGCTCATGCCCGGTCGCCTGACCGTGGATGCCGTGACCTCCTGGCTGGGCATCCACCTGCCGCCGCGCAGCTCCTCGGCCACACTGGCGGGGCTGTTGCTGGAGGCCCTGGGCCACATCCCGCACGAAGGCGAGCGGGTGCGCATCCAGGGCTGGCGGATGAAGATAGTGAAGATGGACGGCAACCGCATCGACGAGGTGCTGGTCCGTCGTCTGGAACATTAGCTGTCCCGGCGGGGCGGCGTCTGATGCCGGTGCCCCGCGGGGCATGCCGGCCGGTCCGTGTGTCCCGGGCCGCCGCAGGACGCCGGGGATGGAACATCTCCGCCGGGACAGCAGGAATTACCGGAAACAAGGGATCAGGTTCTCCTCCTTTCCCCTTTTCCTTGTTTCCGGCGCGGCCGCTGTGGGAGGCTGCCGCATACAGGGGACGGGTGCCGTGGATCCCGTCCCCTATCTTTCACCTGCCGGGGGGCAGGTAATGGAAGGCCACCCGCCGTTGCGGGTGGCCTTTTGCGTCATGCCGAGGGGCCGTCCCCGTCCGCATCCCGTGCGGGGGCGCTGCCGTCCAGTGTCAGGGGCGGCTTGAATTCGTCCATGAAGATCTTCCAGACCGTCACGAAAAGTACGGCCAGCATGGGGCCCGTCACGAAGCCGTCCATGCCGAACAGCGAGAAACCGCCCAGCGTGGAGAGCAGGACCATGAAGTCCGGCAATTTGGTATCGCGCCCCACCAGGACGGGGCGGAGGATGTTGTCCGCCAGACCGATGACGAAGACCCCGTAGGCCAGCAGCACCACGCCGGACACATGATCGCCCGTGAGCAGCAGGTACCCGGCCACCGGCGCCCAGACCACGCCGGCGCCCACCACGGGGATGAGCGAGAGCAGGGTCATGACCACGCCCCAGAGCACCGGGGCCTTGATGCCCAGTATCCAGAAGATGAGACCGCCCAGCGCGCCCTGGGCCATGGCCACCAGCAGGCTGCCCTTGACCGTGGCCCGCAGCACTTCGGCGAACTTGGCGAAGAGCAGGTCCTCGCGGTGGTCGCCAAAGGGCAGGGCCCGGATGAGCAGCACGCGCAGCTGCTTGCCGTCGCGCACCAGGAAAAAGGCCAGATAGAGCATGATGCAGAGGTCCACGAGAAAGTTCACCGTGCTGCCGCCCAGGGCCACGGTGTTGCGCGCCACCAGACCGCTGATCTTGACCGCCAGCTCGGAAAGTTTCTGGGTGATGACCTCCGGGCCGTAGCCGTAGCGGGTGAGCCAGTCCTGCACGCCGGGCGCCACCTCGCGCAGCCTTTCCAGCGTCTCGCGGATGTCATGCCCGCCGGACGTCAGGCGGGCGTACAGGTTGGCCACCTCGTTGATGAAGGTATAAAAAATGTACGCGCAGGGCACGATGATGAGCACCAGGCTCAGGATCACGCAGGTCAGCGCCGCCAGGTTGCGGCCCATGCGGCGGCGCTGCAGGGCATCGTAGACGGGCGTGGAGAGCAGGGCGATGACGATGCCCCAGAAGATGACATCGAAGAAGGGGCGCAGCATCCAGAGGAAGGCCAGCGAGACGCCGGCCAGCAGCAGGAGGAAGGCACGATCTTCAAAACGGTTGTTGCATTCGAGCATGAGGACTCCTTGCCGGGGCTGCGCGCGGTTTCGGTCGAGGAATCTTTCCGATACCGGCAAAAGCCGGGGCAGTTCAAGTTCTGCTATGGTCGTTTGGTCGTAGCCTTTCGCAGCAAGTGACTTTGTTAGCAACTTCGAGTTGACCGTTCTTCCCGATGCTTCAAATATGCGAAGCGCATCTTCTGATGCTTGGTCAACCTGAAAGCAATTGCGAGTGACCTCATCGAAGCAGTAACGACGATCACTTACTGAGAAAAATGCATACGTTCCTCAATTTCATGCTGGACTGGCACTAACCTTGTTTATTGTTGCGCAGCTATAAAAAACCACCAGCGGGGATTCGGTGTGCGGCCCAATCGGACTCCCAAAAGGTTCTATTTGAGACTGGCAAGCTTTGTGTTGTTGGCACTTCGACAGCGCTCTTTATTCCAACATGGAGCCTCGCAGTTTGAGTCGACTTGCCTCTGGAAGGTCCGATCTTAACTTGATTTAGGATGAAAACAGATTACAGGCGCGCTCCTCTAGAAAGAAAGGAAACCAATCGCCGCCTTTCACCAGGAAAGTTTTTATAGCCCACCTCGAGCAAAATGAAAGATGCGAGAGCGATTGGGGAACAACGCGAATCTCCCCTTTTGGGTGGGAGCGAGCCTTCAGCCACCGGCGAACGACTCGCCCTGGTCAGAATCTGGAAGTGGTGCCGGGCCGCTTGGGCCTCCCCGGTGACTTCGTGGGGCTTACCTGCCTGACGTCGAGGAGTACATCCGCAAGATTCGTTCCCTATGCCGTTTGCTCTCACGCCCGCCTTAGTTCCAAGTCGGGCGAGCCGCCGCGCTCATGCGACCCGTGGCGGCGACACGTCGACGCCGCGCTCGCTGAGCACATCTTCGGTCGCGGGCGAGCACGAGGTCGCGCCGGCGCATCCGCTGGGACTGCTGTGCGTGCAAAACGGCTACGTGGTGAGCGTCCCGCGCTGGATTCAGCCGAGTGAGGAAGGCGTTGAGATCGGCGCGCTGGCAACGGGGGAGGGCGGCATCACCGACGACGTCTCGGCCCGCCATGCCCATATCTGGTGCGATGCTCAAAATATCTGGCACGTCGAGGACTTGTCGTCCACCAACGGAACCATGGTGGTAAACGGCGCGACGAACGTCTGCATCCAGGTCGAGCCCGGCCGCTCCGCTCAGCTCAACCCCGGCGACGAGCTCAGACTTGGCGAATCCACCACCTACGCTATCCTCCTCGGCGTCGGCGCCCTCTAGTCGGCAGATGGGGACGTTCCTTTTATGCCGGCACTCCGGGACACTCCATGGCGCGCCAGGGCCAATCGCCCGGGGACGAAGCGTTCATTTTGGCCCTTGGCGGTCACCCGAGGTAAACCTTCACCGCCCACCTATATTTGTCGAAATTACACTTGGCGGCGGGGTACAATAAACCCGCATGCGGATTTCCGTTGCGGGTGCCTCCCATCGCCGGGGCGTGCCCGGGAGCATCCGGCATGCGGCCTTTGCGGCGCTCGGTCATGTGCAAGACGGGCAGCTGGGCCTGTGGAGTGCGTGCAGCCCTCCTCGCCTCGGCATGCCTTCTCTCCACGCCATGTACCTGCTGCTGAGCCTGCCTGCCAGATGATTGGAAGCAACAGCGAAAATCCCATCACGCCAATATCCCGGCGATCGCCGGGGCCTGTATACCTATATGAGAGGAGAGGGGTATATGGCGCGTAAGTTTAAGTCTATGGACGGCAACGAGGCGGCCGCATATGTTTCGTATGCGTACACCGAGGTAGCGGGAATTTATCCCATTACGCCGTCCAGCCCGATGGCCGACCATGTCGACCAGTGGGCGGCCCAGGGTCGCAAGAACATCTTCGGCACCCCGGTCAAGGTCGTCGAGATGGAGTCCGAGGCAGGTGCAGCCGGTACCGTTCACGGTTCGCTGGGCGCCGGTGCTCTGACCACCACCTACACGGCTTCTCAGGGTCTGCTCCTGATGATCCCGAACATGTACAAGATCGCGGGCGAGCAGCTCCCGGGCGTCTTCCACGTCTCCGCGCGTTGCGTCGCTTCCCACGCCCTGAACATTTTTGGCGATCACTCCGACGTCATGGCTTGTCGTCAGACCGGCTTTGCCATGCTCGCCGAGGGCAACGTCCAGGAGGTCATGGACCTCTCGCCGGTGGCTCACCTTGCCGCCATCGAGGGTAAGACCCCGTTCCTCAACTTCTTCGACGGCTTCCGCACCAGCCACGAGATCCAGAAGGTCGCCATGTGGGACTACAAGGATCTTGCCGATATGTGCGACATGGACGCCGTCCAGGCTTTCCGCGACCACGCGCTCAACCCTGAGCACCCGCACACCCGCGGCAGCCATGAGAACGGCGATATCTTCTTCCAGAACCGTGAGGCCTGCAACAAGGTCTACGACGAGCTTCCCGCCGTCGTCGAGGGCTACATGAAGAAGATCAACGAGAAGCTCGGCACCGATTACGGCCTGTTCAACTACTACGGCGCTCCCGATGCCGATCGCGTCGTCGTGTGCATGGGCTCCTTCTGCGACGTGCTCGAGGAAGTCATCGACTACCTCAACGCTCACGGCGAGAAGGTCGGCCTGGTCAAGGTTCGCCTGTTCCGTCCGTTCTCCATCAAGCACTTTGTCGACGTTCTCCCCGAGACCGTCAAAAAGATTGCCGTCATGGACCGCACCAAGGAGCCGGGTTCCATCGGCGAGCCGCTCTACCAGGACGTCGTCTCCGCTCTCTACGAGGCCGGCAAGACGGGTATCAAGGTCGTCGGCGGCCGTTACGGCCTGGGCAGCAAGGACACGCCTCCCGCGTCCGCGTTCGCTGTCTTCGAGGAGCTCAAGAAGGACGAGCCCAAGCGCGAGTTCACCATCGGCATCGTCGATGACGTGACCAACCTGAGCCTGCCCGAGGCCGAGGATGCGCCCAACACCGCAGCCCCCGGCACCATCGAGTGCAAGTTCTGGGGTCTGGGTGGCGACGGTACCGTCGGCGCCAACAAGAACTCGATCAAGATCATCGGCGATCACACCGACAAGTACGTTCAGGCCTACTTCCAGTATGACTCCAAGAAGACCGGCGGCGTCACCGTCTCGCACCTGCGCTTTGGTGATTCCCCGATCCGCTCGCCGTACTACGTGACCAAGGCCGACTTTGTCGCTTGCCACAACCCCAGCTATATCGTCAAGGGCTTCAAGATGGTCCGCGACGTCAAGCCGGGCGGTACCTTCCTGGTCAACTGCCAGTGGAGCGACGAGGAGTTCGCCGAGCACATGCCCGCTGTGGCCAAGCGCTACATCGCGAACAACAACGTCAACGTCTACCTGATTGACGCTATCGACCTGGCCGCCAAGGTCGGCATGGGCAAGCGCACCAACACGGTGCTCCAGTCCGCCTTCTTCGCGCTGGCCAAGGTCCTGCCCGCCGAGGACGCCCTGCAGTACATGAAGGACGCGGCTACCAAGTCCTACATGAAGAAGGGCCAGGCCATCGTCGACGCCAACCACAAGGCTATCGATGCCGGCGCTACCGCCTTCCGTAAGTTTGAGGTTCCGGCCGACTGGGCAACTGCCGAGGATGCCGCTCCCGTCGAGCTCTCCGAGGAGACCAAGTCTGCCATCGCCCAGCAGGTCAAGAACCTGCTCGAGCCCATCGATCGCATGGATGGCGACAGCCTGCCCGTTTCCGCCTTTGTCGATTGCGCCGACGGCCAGTTTGAGCTGGGCGCCTCCGCATACGAGAAACGCGGCGTCGCCGTGGTCGTTCCTCACTGGGACGAGACCAAGTGCATCCAGTGCAACCAGTGCGCCTATGTGTGCCCGCATGCCACCATCCGTCCGTTCGCGATGACCGAGGACGAGGCTGCCGCCGCGCCCGAGGCTACCCGCACGCTCGACGCCATGGGCCCCAAGGCCAAGGGCATGAAGTTCACCATGGCCGTGTCCCCGCTCGACTGCATGGGCTGCACCAACTGCGTCAAGGTCTGCCCCAAGGGTGCCCTCGAGATGGTTCCCACCGAGCAGGAGATGGACCAGCAGCCCGTTTGGGACTACATGGTCGAGAACGTCTCCGAGAAGAAGGAGCTCATCGCGGCCAACGTTAAGGGCAGCCAGTTTAAACAGCCCTACCTGGAGTTCTCTGGCTCCTGCGCCGGCTGTGCCGAGACCGCCTATGCACGTCTGGTGACCCAGGTCGCCGGCGACCGCATGTTCATCTCCAACGCCACCGGCTGCTCCTCCATTTGGGGCAACCCCGCTGCCACCGCTCCTTACTGCAAGGACAAGGACGGTCACGGCCCGGCGTGGAACAACTCCCTGTTCGAGGACAATGCCGAGCACGGTCTGGGCATGGCCGTGGGCTATGAGGCTGTTCAGCACAAGCTGATTGCCGCCACCCAGGAGATCATCGCCGCCGATGGTCCGTCCGACGAGCTCAAGGCTGCCGGCCAGGCTTGGATTGACTCTGTCAACGACGCCGAGGCCTCCAAGACCGCTGCCGCTGCCTACGTTGCCGAGCTCGAGAAGTGCGGCTGCGAGGCTTCCAAGGCAATCCTCGCCGACAAGGCTTACCTCACCAAGAAGTCCTTCTGGATCTTCGGCGGCGACGGTTGGGCCTACGACATCGGCTTCGGTGGTCTGGATCACGTCCTGGCTTCCGGCCACAATGTCAACGTCTTTGTCTTCGACACCGAGGTTTACTCCAACACCGGCGGTCAGGCCTCCAAGGCCTCGAACCTGGGCCAGGTCGCTCAGTTCGCCGCTGCCGGTAAGGTGACCAAGAAGAAGTCCCTGGCCGAGATTGCCATGAGCTACGGCTACGTCTACGTGGCGCAGGTCGCCATGGGCGCCAACCCGGCTCAGACCCTCAAGGCCATCCACGAGGCCGAGGCCTACGACGGCCCGTCCCTCATCATCGGCTACAGCCCCTGCGAGATGCACTCCATCAAGAAGGGCGGCATGCAGAACTGCCAGGCCGAGATGAAGAAGGCTGTCGAGTGCGGTTACTGGAACCTCTTCCGCTTCAACCCCGAGGCTGCTGCCGGCAAGAAGTTCTCGCTCGATTCCAAGGAGCCCGCGGGCGGTTATCAGGAGTTCCTGATGAACGAGGCCCGTTACGCTTCGCTGACGCGTTCCTTCCCCGAGCGCGCCGAGGAGCTCTTCAAGGAGAACGAGCAGGCCGCTATGGATCGCTACGCTCACCTGCTGAAGCTCAAGACGGTGTACAACGAGGCTTAGGTCTCCCACCGCAGGATCTGAGGGCTGACCTTCGCGGACGTCCTCGGACATGAAAGAACCCCCGCTGCGCACTACGTGCGGCGGGGGTTCTTTCGTCCTGCGGAGTGTCCGCGAAGGTCAGCCCTCAGATCCTGCTACGACTACGTCCTCGGATTGTGTGGGCTGATGAAGGACGTGGTTGGTGGGGTGCCTTGTCCCGGTCGCTGTTTCGCGGCTTTGGGCATAGAGGGGGATTTGGTTGCGGACCCAGATGGCCTAGAGGGATATGGGCGCAAACGAGAAATCGTTGTTGGGGTCGTCCTTTTCCATAAACTCATCGAGGCAGAATGTCATATAGATTGGAACGTACAGGACCTTGCCCTCTTTGCTGAGGTTCTCGTGGCTTAGCACAACGGCCTCGGGGATTTTGTACTCGCTCACGCTCATCAGACGGTCGAGGGCCGCATGGGCTCGAACCTTCTTGCCCGATTTGACCTCGATTGGGACAACGTGCCCGCGGGTGCCTTCGATCACAAAGTCAACTTCGCCGACCTCGCGTGTCTGGTAGTACCATGCATCAGTTCCAAGGGCGACAAGCTCCTGCGCGACCACGTTCTCATAGAGACCGCCGAGGTTGGGGGTTTTCATATCAAGGTAGACGGCGCGTGCCGTGCTGCCGGGATACCGTGATGCGAGCATGCCTGTATCAGACTCGTATAGCTTAAAGGCGGTCGCCTTCTCTGTCCTCTTAAGAGGACTCCGGGCCTCCGTCACCTGGGCGACCATCAAACCGACGCCCGCGTTCACCAGCCATAGGAAATCCTGCTCGTATTTTTGAAGGCGAGCCCCCTCGCCCAGGGATGAAACAACAAAGCGATGGGACTCCGCCTCAAGCTGAACGGGAATTTGTTCGAAAATCGCGCGAACGTTAAACGCTCGAGTCGATGCATATTTAGAGATATCACTTTTGTACTGATCGACCAGCTGAATTTGAAGCTCACGCGTCCTCACGAGTGAATAACCCGAATCGATATAGTTCTGTACGACCTCCGGCATGCCGCCGCAAACGATATAAGCTCTAAAGTTTTTGAGCATCGCCTCATGAATATAGTTTTCGACGGGACGCCTCTCGACAAGGCAGCTGCGGATGTCTGCAAGCACATTCTCGCTGATGCTGTTTGCCCAACAAAACTCTTCAAAATCCATTGGCCGCATAACAATGTGCTCGACATACCCCACCGGGAAAGAAGAGATCCCCTTAAACTCAGTCCCAAGCATAGACCCCGAGAAGACATAGCTAAAGCGCCCGTCCTCGACCAACGCCTTCATGAGCGTGACGATCTGCGGATACTCCTGTATTTCATCGACAAAGATAAGCGTATCTCCCTCAACAAGCGGTGCATCCGCAAGAAGGGCAACGCGGTTGATAAAGTCAACGGCGTTCTTAGCGCCAATGAGCACATCTCTTGCCTCGGCATCGAGCAGCAAATTGGCCTCAAAATACGACGCGTAGTTGTCTTTACCAAACGCGCGAATCGCATAGCTCTTGCCAATTTGACGCGCACCGGTAACAAGCAACGCTTTATTGGAGTTGTTCTTCCAGCTCAAAAGCCTGTCAGTGACCTTACGGCGTAGCATAAAACCCCTCAATGACAAAAATTGGCAAATAGATTTGCCCCTAATCATACAAAAATTGGCAAATAGATTTGACCCAAATCGTACAAAAATTGGCAGATAGCAAAGATTCGCTTAGGTCCCAGAGCCATCGAGCCGGCGCGGTGCCATGCAAAAAGACTGGGGACGCCGCTGATGTTCTCGATTGCCTGGGCGCGCAGGAGCGAGAGGGCGTCGACGGCGTTCATGCAATACCCGACGGTAAAGTTCTATACTGCAAACTCACAGTCGCTTGCCGCAAAGTGAAGCGCGATTGGCTATCCCTTTTGTTGGATGAAAAGCCCCGTGTTATTGCAGGGGTGCATACTTGTCTTGCAAGTGCATAGAATCTCGTATAGTGCGAGTAAATAATTGCAGTGTCCGTTATGTGTTTAGCAAAGATATAGTTTGCATAATCCAGCCTAATCTCTGCTTTAATTAAATAAAGTCGCACGTAGATGACGTAAACATGCGTGAGCTGGGATTCCTTACGCTGAGCGGGTAAAAACGACCGTTCACCGTTCAACTGTTTTCAAAATGAATAAAATGAGCGATAAAGAGAATATAAACCTTAATAAACTCGCGTATCGCACGGACGCGGGTTATTAATGGGTTGTAGGCCTTTTACAGAAAGGATTCCAGCAATGTCTAAGCCTCTTGGCAAGCCCGATCGTATTGTCGTCGCCCTCGGCGGCAACGCCCTCGGCAACAACCCCGTCGAGCAGATCGAGGCCGTGAGCAACACCGCCCACGCGCTCCTCGGCCTCATCGAGCAGGGCAACGAGATCATCATCACCCACGGCAACGGCCCGCAGGTCGGCATGATCCAGAACGCCTTCGCCGCCGCCCACGACGCCATCGGCACCCCCGAGATGCCGCTGCCCGAGTGCGGCGCCATGTCCCAGGGCTACATCGGCTACCACCTGCAGCAGGGCATCGGCCGCGAGATGCACAAGCGCTACAAGCGCTGGCACGCCGCCACCGTCGTCACCCAGATCGAGTGCGACCCCGACGACCCCGCGTTCAAGAACCCGACCAAGCCGATCGGCCCCTTCTACACCGAGGAGCAGGCCAAGGAGTTCATGGCCGAGGACCCCTCCAAGGTCTTCGTCGAGGATTCCGGCCGCGGCTGGCGCCGCGTCGTCGCCTCCCCCGACCCCAAGAAGATCGTCGAGGCCGACTCCATCCTCAACCTGCTCGACAACGAGTTCATCGTCATCGCCTGCGGTGGCGGCGGCATCCCCGTCGTCCGCGACTACGAGAACAAGGGCTGCTACAAGGGCGTCCCCGCCGTCATCGACAAGGACCTGGGCGGCGAGCTGCTGGCCGAGGACTGCGACGCCGACGTCCTGTTCCTGCTGACCGCCGTCGAGCACGTCGCCATCAACTTCGGCAAGCCCAACCAGGAGGAGCTCGAGGACCTCACCGCCGACGAGGCCGAGCGCCTGGCCGACGAGGGCCAGTTCGGCAAGGGCTCCATGGAGCCCAAGGTCCGCGCCGCCATCAAGTTCGCCCGCTCCCGCAAGGGCCGCACCTGCATCATCGGCGCCCTGGACAAGGCCGCCGAGACCATGGCCGGCCTCTCCGGTACCCGCATCCACGAGTAGTCCCTACTCCGTTGCCTCTCTCGTGGGCGCTAGGCAAGGCGCCCACAAACTAGCCTCTCTTCATGAGCCCCGCAGTCCGCTCCGGCTGCGGGGCTTTTGCTGTTGAGGGGTGAGCAAATGGGTGCGGGCAAGATTCAATTTGATTAAACACTCAGATCATGAGATGCCTGGAACCAAACGATGACTCCCAGAATCCTAATTCGGCGTTTGTCCAGCACAATATCCGGTTCCGATGTGCGATATGAGTGGGATGAGAGCATCACGGTGTTTGTGCCGGTGCTATAACGCCGTATGACGATTCTCGAATTATCGGCCAAAGCGAGGACGGAGCATCCGTTCCAGGGTTTCAGACTGGGATCCACGAGGAGATGAGATCCAATCGGATAGCATTTGGACATGGCGGACGTGTCCATTTGAACAAAGAAGCACCCGCGATGTTTCTTGAATACGGATGAGGGAAGCGCGGTTGTTCCGGTTTGTTTAAGTCCCGTTCTGCCTCCATTCATCTGGATTTTAAATACATCGCAAAGGGAATCAGTAATAACTTCTCTGGATTCCCCCTTCCGCTCCTCGTGGTCGAGCCTTGCGGCTAGCCCTGCGGTTTCAGATGTGAGGTCATCGAGCTGCAGGTTAAATTTCGATACTATCTTGAGCAACGTTGAGCGGCGGATTGCATAGCGGTCCTTTTCCCAGCGGCATACCGTTTCTTTGGAGACGCCGATGAGTGCTGCGAACTCCTCCTGCGTTAGCTGGTCGCGCTTGCGAAGCGCCTTTATGTTTTGACCCGTTCCCATGTTATGAAGCGCGGACGAGGGGAAGGCAGAGGCAGTTGGGACCGCCAAAGCCGTTTGTCAGCTCGAAGATAGAGATGGGGACAAGTTCAATACCTGCCTGCTCCAGCGCTTTGTTGGTTTCGGCGTTTTCTTCGTAAACGCAGACCTTGCCGGGCTCCAAACAAAGGGTGCTTGTGGCATTGTTGGACCTTTCGACCTCTGCCGCTCCGGGATTTGAGCCACCGCAAGGGATAAATTGCAGCGAATTTGAGCCCAGGGCCAATCTCAACGCTTCTTTCAGTCCGCCTTCGACATGGCTCGCCCGGGTTGTCCTTTCCGATCTGCCCCGTGTGATGCGGTAGACCCGCGCTTGGTCGAGAAGTTCACGGGCAACGAGGAATGTCTCGTAGCCAACGCGAGTGAAATATGTGTCGAGATGAATGCAGAGGTCATCGTAGGGGACCTGAATGGCCCATACGGACTCAATAGTCGAGTTCTCATCCCAGAGCAAGTTATTTGCCAGGGTGTCTATCGCCGCCGGTTCGGTTCGCTGGGAGATTCCAACGGCTACGTTTTCGCTGTTGAGGTTGTGCAGGTCGCCGCCTTCAATGTGGAAAGTCGATTCATGCTTGAAGAACTGGGGAGTCTCGCAGAAATCCGGATGATACGTAAAAATCGTTTTATAGGCGATAACCTCACGGTTGCGCTCTGGCCAGTACATATGGTTGAGCGTGACGCCTTCGCCGATGACGCTCGCCGGATCGCGAGTGAACCACATGGTGTTAAGGGGGCTTACGAGAAGGTCGTCGGGCGAGTATGCATCTCCCGTCAGTTTTGCGAGGCTGAATACCTCCTTATCCGTATCGAAGACCTGGGAGTAGCGGATGCCATTGACCGCTGCTTGAGCCAGGGCACGGGAGCCTTCGATGCACTCAAGATACTCGCGAATGGCAGATTCGAGCTCAATGCCCCGCGCGCCGCATTCTGAAATGTAGCTATCGATAAAAGAGTGGCGCGCCTGCTCTGTCGCATCAAGGGCTTCGGTAAGAAGGTTTTCGAGATAGAGAATCTCTACTCCTTCGTGCTCGAGCATCGCCGAGTAAGCATGATGCTCCCTAAGAGCCTTTTCAAGATCAAATGAGTTGCTAGAAGGGCGCAGCGTAAAGACTCGATTGAACTGCCCGTCGGGGTAGTTGCACGTTTCGGGGCCGGGACAGTGCAGGAGGACCCTTTTTAGCTTTCCTATTTCGTTTTGAACATGCAATGCGGACATGTGACCTCGCTTTGGCGATGAGTATTTATTGCTTCCATAGTGGCACATTACGAGATTGTTTCAATTTACATCATATCTGTCACAGGTGAATGGCACGAACAGAGCTGCTAATTGATGTTAAACATCAATTAGCAGAGTAAATTGACGAATTACATCAATCTAAAGGCCGTTTACGGGCCGATGGCTTTCGCTGGCGGGCGATGGGGCGGAAGGGTGTTTTGCGCGATGACACAATGGCTTTGCCGGCAACGAAAAACCCCTGAATTAAGGAGGAGAGATGGCAGAGACAGAAAAGAAGCGTGCCTTTCGAGTTCCGCACGTATACACCATCATTCTCGTCTTGATGGCCGTATTTGCCGTTCTGACCTGGGTCGTGCCTTCGGGTTCGTTTGAACGCCAGGAGGTTAACGGCCGCGAGGTAACAGTTTCGGGCACCTATGCGCCTGTCGATAAGGTCTATACGGACGAGGACGGCAACGAGGTCGATCTTCGCCAAGGTGTCTTCGAAGTGCTTGAGGCTCCTGCGATCGGCATCCAGCAAGCGGTCGAGGTCGTTGCGTTCATTTTGATCGTGGGAGGTTCCTTCCAGGTCATCACGGCGACCGGAGCCATCACGAGCGGTGTTGCTCGAGTGGTGAAGAAGTTCAAGAGCAAGGACGTCCTCATCATCCCGATTCTGATGGTGCTCTTTGCCTTGGGTGGCAGCACCTTTGGTATGGCAGAGGAAACACTTCCGTTCTTTGCGATTCTTATGCCGATCATGATGGCCATGGGCTTCGACTCAATTACGGCGTTCATGACGGTGTTTGTGGGTGCCCGTATCGGATACATCGCATCTACCGTAAACCCGTTCAACGTCCTGATTTCCCAGGGCATCCTCGGTATCCAGGGCAACCCCCAGCTTTGGTTGCGTACTATCGCCCTTGTCGTGCTCACTGCAGTTGCCATCGCATGGGTTGTGATGTATGCCCTCAAGGTTAAGAAGAATCCCGAGGCATCCCCAGCTTTCCACGATGACATCGAGAAGCGCAAAGAGTTTGGTGCGGACGAGAATCTCCTCGATAGCGAGTTCACCGGTAGGCAGAAAGCCGTTATGGTTATTTTCGTGCTTGGACTTGCCGCCATCATTTGGGGTCTGGTGGCCCAGGGCTGGTACATGAACGAAATCTCTGCGATTTTCTTGGCCATGGCCCTTCTTTCGGGTGTAGTTTCCGGGATGAACGAGAAGGAGATCGCGGGAGAGTTCGTTAAGGGAATTGCAGACTTCGCGTTCTCGGCCATTGTTGTCGGTCTTGCCCGCGGAATCCTCGTAATCGCCAACGACGGTCTCATCATCGATACGATTCTCAATACGCTCGCCACGGCTCTCACTGGAGTTCCAGCCGTTATCTTTACGAGCATCCTCTATGTCGTGGATAACCTTCTGTCGATCCTCGTTCCGAGCTCCTCGGGCATCGCTGCTCTTACGATTCCCATTTTCGGCCCGCTTGTTGAGCTGATGGGCTTAAACCCCGAGGCTGCAGTTACTGGTCTTTCCATGGGCAGCGCGGCCATGTCTCTCATTTCGCCAACAAGCGCGATGCTCGTTGCCGGTCTTGGCGTCTGCAAGATTCCGCTTGGCCAGTGGTGGAAGGTTGCTTGGAAATTCTTCCTGGTCGTGAGCGTTATCTGCATGGCATTCACTGCGGTTTCGGGCCTTATCCCCCTGCCGTAAAAGCAAAACCCTACATACAGTTGTAAGAAAGAAGGATAGAGATGAACAAAGGACTGAACGTTCATAGCGAGATTGGCGCCCTTAAGAAGGTATGCGTCCATCGCCCCGGTATGGATCTTGTAAACATGAAGGCGGAGGATTTCGACCGCGTCTGGATTCACGACGCGTTCTATTTGGACTATGCCCAGAAGGAGCACGATCAGTTTACCGACCTTCTTCGCGGCGCTGGTGCCGAGGTCGTCTATATGGAAGACCTGGTTGCCGAGACGTTCGATAAGGTCGAGGGCGCGCGTGCTCAGTTCATGGGAAAGTTCATGGACGAGTCGGGTATCAAGAACGCTGCTCTTCGCCAGGCGGTTGTCGAGAAGCTCGATTCCATCAAGGACAACAAGGAGTTTGTCCTTACGGCTATGGGCGGACTGTATGTGCGCGACCTCGAGATCCCGCATGTCGGCGGCTCTCTTGCCAGCCTGGACGGCGACGAGCTGAAGGGCGACGACATGGTCCTCTTCCCCATGCCCGCCTCGTATTTCTCCCGTGACCCCCTGGCCGTCGTGGGCAAGGGCGCTACCATGAACCGCATGTACTGGAATCAGCGCAACCGCGAGGTTATCTTCTACGAAACGGTGCTCCGCAACCATCCCGATTACGCCGGTAGCCCCATCTGGTACGACCACAACAGCGAGTGGCATATCGAGGGCGGCGATATCCTCAACATCAACGCCAAGACGCTCGCCATCGGTATTTCCGAGCGTACCCAGACTGCGGCCATCGATGAGCTCGCCAAGAATATGTTCTGGGGTTCTGATGAGGCCGAAATCGAGAACATCTATGCCATCAAGATTCCGCACGGCTATGCCTACATGCATCTCGACACCGTTTGCACGCAGGTCGATCGCGATAAGTTCACGGTTTATCCCGGCATCTACCAGACGCTTCGTGCCTACCGCCTGACCAAGGGCGATACGGAGGGGGAGGTGCGTATCGAGGAACTCGAGGGCACCTTGCAGCATATCCTCGAGCTTGCGACGGGTATGGACCACATCACCATGATTGAGTGCGGTGGTGGCGACCCGATCGAGGCTTCTCGTGAGCAGTGGAACGATGGTTCCAACACTCTTGCGGTCGCGCCGGGCAAGGTCTGCGTATATGAGCGCAACGTTGTCACTAACGATGCTCTTTACAAGGCCGGCGTCGAGCTGCTCGTCGCCCCCTCCGAGGAGCTTTCTCGCGGTCGCGGCGGCCCGCGTTGCATGACCATGCCGTTCTGGCGTGAGGAAATCTAGTCAGCGTTAGCGTATCTGGGCGGCGTGCGTGCGTCCGCGCCGCCCATCCCCCTTGTGTGTTCCAACAACCGAAAGGACTCAAATCATGGCTCTTAATCTTTCTGGTCGAAGCGTTCTTACCCTGCTTGACTTTACGTCCGAGGAAATCGAGTACATGCTCGACCTCTCAAAGAACTTCAAGGATATGAAGCGCGCCGGTTATCCGCACCGCTTTCTTGAGGGCAAGAACATTGTCCTGCTGTTTGAGAAGACCTCCACGCGCACGCGCTGCGCCTTCGAGGTCGGCGGTATGGACTTGGGTATGGGCGTGACCTACCTCGACCCCGGCTCGTCGCAGATGGGCAAGAAAGAGTCCATCGAGGATACCGCCCGCGTACTCGGTCGTATGTATGACGGCATCGAGTATCGCGGCTCCGATCAGTCTATTGTCAAGGAGCTTGCCGCCAAGGCCGGCGTTCCCGTTTGGAACGGCCTGACGAACGAGTACCATCCCACCCAGGCTCTTGCCGATATTCTCACCATGCGTGAGGAGTTCGGCGACACGCGCGGCATGAAGCTCACTTACATGGGCAAGGAGCAGGGCAACGTCAGCGACTCCCTGATGGTTATCTGCGCCAAGCTCGGCATTAACTTCTGCTCCTGCGGACCCAAGGGCGATGTCGAGGGCGCCACGCACTTCGATCCCGAGCTTCTTGAGCGCTGCCAGGAGATCGCCGCTCAGAATGGCTGCACGATCCAGCTCACTGAGGATATCGACGAGGGCGTCAAGGATGCAGACGTGATCTATACGGACGTTTGGGTCGGTATGGGCCAGGCTGAGGAGCTGTGGAAGAGCCGAATCGATCTTCTCTCTCCCTATCGAGTAACGCCCGAGGTCATGGCCAAGGCAAACCCCGGCGCCATCTTTATGCACTGCCTGCCGAGCTTCCACGATACGCAGACCACCATCGGCGCCGAGATTGCCGAGAAGTTCGGCGTGACCGAGATGGAGGTTTCCGACGAGGTCTTTGAGAGCGCGCAGTCTCGCGTGTTCCAGGAGGCCGAGAACCGCATGCATACCATTAAGGCCATGATGTACGCGACGCTTCGCTAGTAGCTGGGAAGTGAACGAACACTATGAGTAAACCGTACGGAAAGCCCGATCGTATTGTCGTCGCCCTCGGCGGCAACGCCCTCGGCAACAACCCCGTCGAGCAGATCGAGGCCGTGAGCAACACCGCCCACGCGCTCCTCGGCCTCATCGAGCAGGGCAACGAGATCATCATCACCCACGGCAACGGCCCGCAGGTCGGCATGATCCAGAACGCCTTCGCCGCCGCCCACGACGCCATCGGCACCCCCGAGATGCCGCTGCCCGAGTGCGGCGCCATGTCCCAGGGCTACATCGGCTACCACCTGCAGCAGGGCATCGGCCGCGAGATGCACAAGCGCTACAAGCGCTGGCACGCCGCCACCGTCGTCACCCAGATCGAGTGCGACCCCGACGACCCCGCGTTCAAGAACCCGACCAAGCCGATCGGCCCCTTCTACACCGAGGAGCAGGCCAAGGAGTTCATGGCCGAGGACCCCTCCAAGGTCTTCGTCGAGGATTCCGGCCGCGGCTGGCGCCGCGTCGTCGCCTCCCCCGACCCCAAGAAGATCGTCGAGGCCGACTCCATCCTCAACCTGCTCGACAACGAGTTCATCGTCATCGCCTGCGGTGGCGGCGGCATCCCCGTCGTCCGCGACTACGAGAACAAGGGCTGCTACAAGGGCGTCCCCGCCGTCATCGACAAGGACCTGGGCGGCGAGCTGCTGGCCGAGGACTGCGACGCCGACGTCCTGTTCCTGCTGACCGCCGTCGAGCACGTCGCCATCAACTTCGGCAAGCCCAACCAGGAGGAGCTCGAGGACCTCACCGCCGACGAGGCCGAGCGCCTGGCCGACGAGGGCCAGTTCGGCAAGGGCTCCATGGAGCCCAAGGTCCGCGCCGCCATCAAGTTCGCCCGCTCCCGCAAGGGCCGCACCTGCATCATCGGCGCCCTGGACAAGGCCGCCGAGACCATGGCCGGCCTCTCCGGTACCCGCATCCACGAGTAGTACCTACTCCGTTGCCTCTCTCGTGGGCGCTAGGCAAGGCGCCCACAAACTAGCCTCTCTTCATGAGCCCCGCAGTCCGCTCCGACTGCGGGGCTTTTGCTATTCACCTAGTCATTGGAGACGTTCTTAAATGACTAGTAGTAGGCCCACATGGCTTCGATTTCGTTGAGGACTTCTACGACGCCCCAGCGGCGAGCGCTGCGGCTTTGCGAGTTGGGGTCGTAGACTCCCACTTGATCGGCATCGTCGATGCCCCAGAGCACGATATAGTGTCCAACGCTGGTAAAGGTGCCGGGACGAACCGATGCGATGATGGGCGCACCCGAGCGCAGCGCCTTGGTGATAGAGCTACGATCGATATGGAGCTCAGTTCCGTTAAGGCCCAGCTGCCATGCGCCGCTTGTCATAAACGACCACTCGGTGGCACCGGTGGGCGCATAGTTGCCCGCCTCGGAAAGGGCGCACATGTCGACCGGTGTCATATCGGTGTGGCCGGTCTTATAGATGTAGACCATGGTAAGGCAGGTAGGGCCGCAGGCATTTTGGCGGATGGTGCCGCCAGCGTAGGGCAGCTCCGACCATGCCGGGTCAATCTGATAGATATGGGGCATGGTGCCGGATTGCCACTGCGAACGCGGGGTCGAAAACGCAAACGAGTAGCCGGGCGCAACCGGGGCCTTGAGCAGCTTGTCCTCGGCGGTTGGATCGAGGCCGGCTGAGCCGTGGGACATACAGGAGCTCATAAGCACAAAGACCAGACAGGTGAGGATAGAGCACAGTGCGAGGCGAAGTCGACGAGCTGACAGGGCGGGGGCATTCACGTACGATGTCGAGCGGTAAGGCTTGTCGTCGCGTCCGCCTTGGGGATGCGAAAAGAAACGGTTGATATGGATGCCGGGCTGACGTGCGCCGTTGCGGCGCAGTTGCGGAACCTCGGCCTGACGCTGTCGAGTGCGCGCCCAAGCGGCTATCTTGCTGCGCACTTGTGGCCGTGCTCTGCTTGTCTGCTGCCGAGACGAAGGTCTGGGTTGCTCTTGAGGGCGTTGCGGATTGCTGCTCGTGGCCCTTCTGGGCGTCGGCGTGGTACGGCCTGCAAGGCGAACACTTTGTCGCCGTTGGTCACCGTCGTTGTATCCGTATGCCATTCGTACCGCCTTGTCTCATGTATAACCTGTCTATCCTACAAAAAAGATGTGCAACAAAGGGGTCTGCGCGTCAAAAGCTCGGTAAACGGTACGAAAGGCGCAAAACACACGGCCTCAAAAACATCTCTATATGCGCCCGATGAGCGTACGCCCGTCGGGCGGGCGGCAACAATGAGCTGCAAACTGTGCCGTTCGTCCCAAAAACGGCGCCGCTCGTTTTGCAGTTCTGCCTTCGGTCGAGCTACAAGCGGCACTGCTGTGCCAAGGCCGTATCTTAAAGCCATGAAATAAAAGCGCGCGGCAAAGCGGACCGCGCAAGGGGTGACGCCAAGGGCGTCAAAAAGGAAAGGAGGGGAACAATGGCGGACAAGAACGCAGAAGTTGCAGTCGAGGACAACGGCGGCATGAAGAAAACGCTTTCGCTCTGGAACTTCTTCACCATCGGTTTCGGTGCCATCATCGGTACCGGTTGGGTTCTGCAGGTCGGCGACTGGATGGTCGTGGGCGGCGGTCCCGTTCCCGCTATGATTGCATTCCTCTTGGGCGCAATCTTCCTCGTGCCCGTCGGAGCTGTTTTCGGTGAGCTCACGGCTGCTATCCCCATTTCGGGTGGCATCGTCGAGTATGTCGATCGTAGCTTTGGCCGTACGATGAGCTACATCACCGGCTGGCTCCTGGCCCTGGGCAACGGCATCCTGTGCCCGTGGGAGGCCATCGCCATCTCGACCCTCGTGTCCGAGATGTTCGGCAGCCTGCCCGGCCTTGAGTGGCTGCGCGCCGTCAAGCTCTACACCATCCTGGGCGCCGACGTTTACCTGTTCCCGACGCTGATCGCGCTCGGCTTTGCAACCTACGTCATCTTCCTCAACTTCCGCGGTGCCAGCTCGGCCGCCAAGCTGCAGGCCTTCCTGACCAAGGCCCTGCTCTGCGGCATGCTGCTCGCCATGGGCGTCTCGCTGTTCACCGGTTCGCCGGAACACGCCATGCCCGTGTTCTCCCAGGTCACCGGTGCTGGCGGCGGCAAGCCCGCTACCGAGGGCACCAGCCTGTTCGCAGGCATCGTTTCGGTCCTGGTTCTGACCCCGTTCTTCTACGCCGGCTTCGACACCATTCCTCAGCAGGCTGAGGAAGCAGCCGAGGGCCTCAACTGGAACAAGTTCGGCAAGATCATCTCCCTGGCCCTGCTGGCCGCCGGCGGCTTCTACATGGTCTGCATCTACTCGTTCGGCACCATCCTCGACTGGCATGAGTTTGTTAAGAGCCCGGTTCCCGCGCTTGCCTGCCTCAAGGGCATCAACATGCTTCTGTACCTGGCCATGCTCGTCATCGCCACGCTTGGACCCATGGGCCCGATGAACTCCTTCTACGGCGCTACGAGCCGCATCATGCTCGCCATGGGCCGCAAGGGCCAGCTGCCCGAGAAGTTCGCCGAGGTCGATCCCAAGTCCGGCGCTCCCAAGCTCGCCTGCGTCGTTCTGGGCGTCATCACCGTCGTCGGTCCGTTCCTGGGCAAGAACATGCTCATCCCTCTGACCAACGTGTCGGCTCTCGCCTTCATCTTCTCCTGCGGCATGGTCGCCCTCGCTTGCCTGCGTATGCGCTTCACCGAGCCCGACCTGCCTCGTCCCTACGAGGTGCCCGGCGGCAAGTTTGGCATCGGCCTCGCTATTGCCGCCTGCGGCGTCATCATCGGCCTGCTCGTGATCCCGTTCTCTCCCGCCTCCCTCAACATGGTGGAGTGGAGCATCGTGATCGGCTGGCTGGCTGTTGGCCTGGCCCTCATGGCCTTCACCAATTCCCGCAAAAAATAACGCCTAGCCGGGGCGGATCGGGTGCGCGGAACCCTCTCTTCCGTGCACCGAACCCGGCATCACTTGGGTAGCTTTGTGAGGCCAAACCCAACATGGCCTCGCCCACTATATGGATCCATAAGGAGGAACCATGTCCACTAAGTACGCAATCGTTGGCGGCAAGCTCATCGACGGTACCGGTGCCGAGCCGGTCGAGAACTCCCTCGTTCTCGTCGATGACAACGGTAAGATCGAGTATGCCGGTGCTATGCAGGACCTTCCCGAGGGCGTTGAGGTTATCGACGCCGCCGGCAAGACCGTCCTTCCCGGCCTGATCGACACCCACCTGCACTTCTCGGGCAACCTGACCGACGATGACACCGACTGGGTCATGCAGCCACTCCTCGAGAAGCAGGCCGTCGCCGTCAAGCAGGCCTACGACTGCCTCACCCACGGTCTCACCACCGTCTGCGAGATCGGCCGCTTTGGTATCCAGATCCGCGACTGCATCGACAAGGGCGTCTTCAAGGGCCCGCGCGTTCTGGCCACCGGCCTCGGCTTCTGCCGTGTTGCCGGCCACGGTGACTCCCACCACTGCACCCAGGAGCTCAACAAGGAATCCCACCCCTGGGGCGACCAGGTCGACGGTCCTTGGGATCTGCGCAAGGCCGTCCGTCGTCGCCTGCGCGAGAACCCCGATGCCATCAAGATCTGGGCTACCGGTGGCGGCATCTGGCGCTGGGACTCCGGCCGCGACCAGCATTACTGCTCCGAGGAGATCCAGGCCGTGGTCGAAGAGGCAAAGATGGTCGGCATCCCCGTGTGGAGCCACTGCTACAACAACCACGCCGCTGCCTACGATTCTGTCCGCTTTGGCTGCGAACAGCTGATCCACGGCTTCGATATCGATGAGCGCACCATGGACCTCATGGCCGAGCAGGGCACCTTCTTCACCCCGACGATCGCCTTCCTGCCCACCTGGTACGCCACCTATCCGCCCGTCTACGTCCCCGAGCTGCACGACAAGTACGAGGGCACCCTGGTCGAGAAGGAGCTGCAGCGCAACTACGACTGCCTGCGCGAGGCCAAGAAGCGCGGCGTCGTCATGACGATCGGCTCCGACTCCTTCTCCTTCGTCACCCCGTATGGCACCTGCTCCATCGAGGAGATGTACGAGTTCGTCGACAAGATCGGCTTCACCCCGGTCGAGACCATCACCTGCGCCACCCTCAACGGTGCCAAGATGTGCCACATCGAGGACGAGACCGGTTCCATCGAGGCCGGCAAGTGCGCCGACCTGCTGGTCGTCAACGGTGATGTCGCCGCCGACATCCACGTGCTCAACACCGACAACATGGACGTCATCATGAAGGACGGCTGGATCGTCGAGGCTGGCACCTTTGGCGAGGCCAACAAATACAGCGCCTAAGATACCGTTTGTCGATGGCTGGATGTAAAACACAGTTTTTGATTGCATAATGCAATGGAGAGGGTCGCTTGCGGCCCTCTTTATTGCTATGGGTGCTACGGACAAGAGGGGATGACGGTGGATTTAAACAGGCTGATTCTGGGCAAGAGCTACAACTCTACCAAGGTCTTTCGTACGGCCCAGCATGTGGTTCAGGCCATCCTGCTCGGTGTTGTCGTTCCGGCGCTTATCCTGCTGCTTATCTGGGATTTAACCGATAATCCCAATCCCGTTCCGGGCGTTGTCGTTATTGCCGGCCTGGTCATGCTGTGCTTCTTTTTCTCGTATGTCTTTGTGGTCCCCGACGACCTCACATCGAGCGCAACCGACCGTACGCTCGCCATCGCATCAAAAATATTCGCCTACACGTCGCGTGGCCTTACGCCCGAAGCTGCCCTGGGCGCCTCCAAAATCATTCTGTCCGAAACTATCGCCTCGGCCATCTGCTTTACCGACGGCAAGCAGGTGCTGGCAAGCTGGGGCGAGGACTCGGCAAAGTGCCCTGCCGGCACCCCGGTGGTGCTCGAGACCACGCTCAACGTGATCAACAGCGGTGAGCAAAGCGTGTTTTCGCGCGATGCCTCGTACGAGACGGGCGGTTATTTTCCCCGCCTACGCGCCGGCATTGTCGCGCCGCTCACCGTGCGCGGGCATTGCGTGGGCACGCTCGAGCTGTATTATCCCCGTCTGAGCAGCATCGATATGCGCCAGACGGCGCTTGCCTCGGGCTTTGCCGACCTCATTTCCACGCAGCTTGCGAGCTTTGAGCTCGAGCGCCAGGACGAGCTTACAGCTCGCGTGGAGCTGCGCGCCTTGCAATCGCAGGTCGATCCTCATTTTCTGTTTAACACCATCAGCACCATCGTGTCGCTCGTGCGTACCGAGCCGGACAAGGCCAGGTCGCTGCTCATCGACTTTTCCAATTACTACCGTCAGACACTGTCCGATTCCGATACCCTCACAACGCTCGAGCACGAGGTGGAACAGGGCACTCGTTACATCAACCTTATGCAGGCCCGGTATGGCGACGGCCGTCTGCGCGTCTCGGTCGATATCGACTTTGAGGTGCGCGACAGCATGGTGCCGCCGTTTATCTTGCAGCCGCTGCTCGAAAACTGCATCAAGCATGCGCAGCGCGAGACCGAGCCGCTTTCTATTCGTGTTAGGGCTTTTGAGACCGATGACGGTCTGGAGATCATCGTCGAAGATGACGGCATCGGTATGAGCGAAGAAGTCTGCGCGCACCTGTTTGAGCAGCATCGCCGAGAGGAGCCCGAGAGCATTACCGCCGACGGCTCCATCAAGCGAGGCTGCGGCCTGGCGCTCTTCAACGTGCTTCAGCGCATCCATTTCTTTTACGGGGAAGATTCTGGCATGCGCGTGAAGTCCCAGGAGGACGTGGGAACGCAGGTCATCGTCGAGCTGAACGGCGAGCCGCATGAGCCGGCGCCGATGAAGGTGTAGCGCGCGGTTGGATTGAGAGAAAAAAGAGGGGAAGCGCATATGTCCGAGGGATGGAACATCTTGGTGGTTGATGACGAGCCTCCTATTAGGGCTGAGCTACGTTATCTGCTGGAAAAGGATGCACGTGTGGGACAGATTGCCGAGGCGGGCAATGTCACCGAGGCCGTGGAGTCGATTCTGTCGAACAAGCCCGACGTGCTGTTTTTGGATATCACGATGCCCGGCCGCTCGGGAATCGAGCTTGCCGAGACGCTGCAGAACCTAAAAACGCCGCCGGTCGTGGTGTTTGTGACGGCATTTGCCGAGTATGCGGCCGATGCCTATAACCTCGATGCCACTGATTACGTCGTCAAGCCGGTCGAGGATGCCCGCCTGTCAAAGGCGCTCGATAAGATCGAGGCCGCCCTGGGCGTTCGTCGTGTCGTCCATGCTCCGCGCCAGCCCTTGCGCCTGACGGTGGATCGCGGGGGCAAAAAGGTGTTCATCCCCGTGGCGGATGTCTGCTACTTTGAGGCGCGTGCCGATTTTTGCAACGCCGTCTGCGCCGAGGGAACATATCTGATCAATGAGTCGATCTCTTCGCTCGAACGTCGCTTGGGCTCCGAGGGCTTTATTCGCGTTCATCGCAGCTATCTGGTCAATTTGGAAGACGTGCACAATGTTGAGATTGGCTCCACGGGGTTGATGGAGCTCAGGCTCGACCGCGTGAGCTCGACGGTGCCGGTGTCCCGTCGTCGTGCCGCCGAGGTCAAGTCGCACCTGGGGCTTGCGTAAGAGGCTTGCGTGCCGTCGTTTACCACCGCAGGTTTGGCATGACCGTGCGGTGGGCATAATGGGTGGCATCGAATGAAATCGAAAGGATCATTATGCCCGCGCTTATCACCCATCATCTGTTTGGCGAGGAAAGCATCGACCGTCTTCCGCAGGGCGTCATCACGTCCGATGAAGAGCGCATTGCCTTTATCTTGGGCAACCAAGGCCCCGACCCGTTTTTCTTTCACATTCTGACACCGCGTGTTTCCGACTGCACGCTGCTGGCGCAGGTCATGCATCGCTCGCGCATGTCTCGCCAGTTCGCGTGCCTGCGCGACGGCGTGTCGCATCTGCTGCCGCGCGATGCCAGCTTGGGTCGTGCCTTTGCGCTGGGCCTGCTGTCTCATTACGTGCTCGACCGCAACGCCCATCCCTTTGTCTATGAGCAACAGTTTGGCATCGTGGAGTCCGATTCAGAGCTTGAGGATTCGAGCAGTCAGGTCCATGCCGTGATCGAGAGCGACCTGGATGTACTGATGCTGCAGCTTAAACGCGATGGCGCTACGGTTGACGATTACCCGCCGGCGGGCGAGATCGTCACCACCGATCGCATCAATCGCGTGGCCGGCGTGCTGATGAGCTATGTTGCCGGACGCGTGTACGGTATTGACATTCCGGCGGGGGAGTACGGTGCTGCCGTTGCCAATATGCAGCGACTTTACCGCGCGATTGAGCCGGCCGGCTCCGTAAAGACGCGCGCGATCTCGCTGGTTGAGGGCTTGGTGCACGATTATTCGCTGCTCGACGGCCTTGCGCACCGCGTGACGACCGAGCTGCCCGAGCGTACCGGCAACCTGGGCCACTTGGCATGGAAGAACCCCTTTACCGATGAAGTCTCGACCGAGAGCTTCCCCGAGGTCTTTGACCGCGCGCTGCTCGATTACGAGTGCACGGTTGCCCGCTTTATCGAGACCGGCGATATGGAAGCCGTGACCAACCATGTCAATTACAGCGGTCGCGTGCTCGGTGCCGACGAGGAGTTCGACCGCGAGGAGTAGGGCTCGTGCGTGCCCCTTTGCCGAATCCTTACCGGCGCTTCTGGACAATTGGGGTACGATGAACTAACTGCATATCGGGCGAATACGAAGGGTCCCTGTCCATGAAATACACCAAGCTCGAGCGTAACTGGGTCATGTACGATGTGGGAAACTCGGCCCTCGTGCTGCTCAATACCTCGGTGGTGCCCATCTACTTTAACGCCATCAATACCGGTGCTTCCTCGGCAGACCTGGTGGTCGCTTGGGGCAACGCTCAGACGATTGCCTCGCTGGTCATTGCCATGCTCATGCCCATTCTGGGCGCGCTTGCCGATTACGCCGGCAACAAGATCAAGTTCTTCTTGGGCTTCTTCCTCACGGGCCTGGTTCTTTGCCTGGCGCAGGCTATCCCAATGTCCGCCATGGCATTTTTGACCGTGTACGTGCTGTGCACCATCGGCCTTAACTCTTCTATGACGTTCTACGACGCCATGCTGCCCGACATTACCACCGACGAGCGCATGGACGCCGTGTCCAGCTCGGGTTATGCCTGGGGCTACATCGGTTCCACCGTGCCGTTCATCATCTGCTTGGCGCTTATCATGGGTGGCCCCGCTCTTGGCGTCCCCACCATGCTGGCAACGCGTCTGTCGTTTATCATCACTGGTGCCTGGTGGCTCATCTTTACCCTGCCGCTCATTCGCACCTATAAGCAAAAGTACGGTCGCGAGCGCGGTCCCGAGGACACCATCGGCCACATCGTGGGCGGTGTGTTCTCCGAGGTCGGACACACCATGCGCGAGATTGCCCACAACAAGACCGTACTGGTCTACATGATCGCGTTCTTCTTCTACATCGACGGTGTGCACACGGTTATTTCCATGGCAACCAGCTACGGATCGGCTCTGGGCATCGACTCGACCCAACTGGTGCTGGCTCTGCTCGTTACGCAGTTTGTGGCCTTCCCGTCCGCCATCATCTACGGTAAGCTCGCCGGCCGCGTGGGCACACTCAATATGATCATGGTGGCCGTCGCCGCCTATATGGGCATCGTGCTCTTTGCCGCGTTTTTCTTAAAGACCGCCTTTGAGTTTTGGGTGCTCGCTATTTTGGTCGGCCTGTTCCAGGGCGGCGTGCAGGCGCTCAGCCGTAGCTATTTTGGCCGCATTATCCCCAAGGAAAAGTCCAACGAGTACTATGGCTTCTTTGACATCTTTGGTCGTTACGCAAGCGTTATGGGCACCTTTCTGGTGTCGGTCGTTACCTCGCTGACCGGCAACCCGTCGCTGGGCGTCCTTTCCATTGGCGTGCTGCTGGTCGTTGGCTTTGTGCTGCTGGTCCGCCTGTCCCGCATGTCTCAGACGGCAGAGCAGGCCGCATAGGAACTTGCCGGTAATTGCGTCCGCCGCGATACTCTTTTGGGGTTATCCGCAATAAACATTCTGACTTTCGAACAATGATTAGCCCAAGCGGGTATGATGGAGTCAGCTAGGTCGCGGGGCGTCGCCTGTGTTTGGCGGCGTCCCGTTTTTGTGTTGCAGGGAGGGTAAGGCATGAACGCCACGGTCGTGATTCCAACGTATTGGGCGGGCGATGACGCTCGCGCAAACGCCCCTGGCACCTATGACCATTCGACACGACTCAACGCCGACAATCCCGAACTCGACCGCTGCCTGGCCTCGCTTGAGCAGGTACGTGACATCCCGCGCATCATCCTTTTGGTGGTCTGTCCCGTTTCTGCCACAGCCGATGTGTCGCTGCGCGTGCACGAGATTGTCGACGCGCATCCCACGCTCAAGGTCACCGTTGTCACCAACACCCAGGCCTCGCGCATCGCAGACCGGGTTGTTCAGATCGCACCCAAGGGTTCGGGCGAGTGCGTGAGTCTGCGAGGCTACGGCGCCATCCGCAACATGGGGCTAGCCTGTGTCGCTGTGCTGGGGCATGACGCGGTTATCTTTTTGGATGACGATGAGACTGTCATCGACGCCGACTTTATGAAGCGCGCGACCTATGCGCTGGGCCAGCAGACGCGTCAGGGCCTGCCGATTTTGGTCAAGAGCGGTTACTTTTACGATCGCGACGGATCCCCGCTGGCGCCCACGGACAAGGTGGGCATCTGCCATCGTTGGTGGACCAAGCGCATCGAGTTCAACCGTTGGATGAAAAAGGCGCTCTCGGGCACCCGCATCTCGCGCTCCAACTACGTGTGCGGCGGCCTTATGGCGCTTCATGCCCGCGCCTTTACCCGTGTGGCATTTGACCCGTTTATCACCCGAGGTGAGGACCTGGATTACCTCTTTAACATGCGCATGTTTGGCTACGATGTGTGGTTTGACAACGAGTGGACCGTTCGTCACCTGCCGCCCGAGTCCGAGAAGCGCTCGCCGCGTTTTATGCAGGATGTGTATCGTTGGTACTACGAGCGGGCCAAGCTGACATTTGCCGCGCACCAGCAGGAGCTCGTTCCCGTCACGGCCGCGTCGCTCATGCCCTATCCGGGCCCGTGGATTTCGCGCGAGCTCGACGACCGCGTGCGCAAGACCGCCATGGTCCGCAGCATGTTTACCCGCGAGCACGAGGGGTACCTGCGCATTTGGCGGCACGGCATTGACGAGGCCAAGACCTACGCGCGCCAAAACGCCGCAAGCTACCTGCGTTTCCAGAGCTTTTGGCCCAAGATTATGGACGGGCTCTGGCGCGACGCACAACTGACCAGCATCCTGGAGGGGACTGAATGATCGACCGCCGCGCCCAGCGCGATAATTCAATATCAATCTTTCGCGTGATCGCCGTTGTCTGCGCCATTTGCGTGCTGGTGTACTTTATTTTTGCCCTGGCGACTGGGATTGAACCGATCGCGACCGTGGTCGCCTGCGCACTGCTGTGCATCTTTCTGTGCATTTTTATCTTTTTGACGCTCAATCCCGATTCGGTGCGTTCGCAGTACACCGAAGAGACGCTCTCGGTGGCCTCTGCCATGCTCGAAGACATCAAAGGCGGCCTGACGCAGGAGTCGGCGCGTCTGGTGTGCCAGCGCATTTTGCCCGAGACGCGTGCCATGACGGTTGCCATCACCGACGAGAGCAACGTGCTGGCCTGCGCGGGTGAGCTTGAGGAAAAGCTGCTGCCCGATTCGCCCATCCACACGCTTGCCACGCGCTACGTCATTGAACACGGCATCGTGCAGTCGTTCAACCGCGTGGTGGACGTGGTGGGTTCGGATGGCTCGCACAACCATGTTCCTGCCGGTATCATCGCTCCTATTAAGGTGGGCGACCGCACCGTCGGCACGCTCAAGTTCTACTATAAGACCCCACGTGCCGTTGACCGCACCCAGTACGCGCTTGCCTCGGGTTTTGCCGAGATCCTGTCCACACAGCTCGCCATTCACGAGCTCGAGGTGCAAAAGGAGCTCACGGCCCGTGCCGAGGTGCGTGCCCTGCAGGCGCAGATCAACCCGCACTTCCTGTTCAACACGCTCAACACCATCGCGTCGTTTACGCGTACCGACCCGCTGCGCGCCCGCGAGTTGCTGCGCGAGTTCTCCTCGTTCTATCGCGCCACGCTCGACAATTCGGGCTCGCTCATTCCCGTGTCGCGCGAGGTCGCACAGACCAAGCGCTACCTGACGTTTGAGAAGGCGCGCTTTGGCGATGATCGCGTGCTGGCGACCTTCGATGTGTCCGAGGACGTCGAGGACACGCTGGTGCCGGCATTTGTGATTCAGCCGATCGTCGAGAATGCCGTGCGCCACGGTATGGGTGATGACGATGCACTGAGGATCGACGTGTCGGTCCACACGGATGGCGACGATGCGATTTTGATTGCGGTCGCCGATAACGGCGTGGGCATGGATGAAGGCACCGCTGCCAGACTGTTTGACGAGCGCTCTGCCCGTCCCGACGCCAACTCCCCACAGGGCGGCGGCGCCGGTGTGGCCATGCACAATATTTCGGAGCGCATCCATCGCTTTTATGGACCGCATTCCTATACGCGCGTCGAATCGGCGCCGGGCAAGGGCACTAAAGTGCTCCTGCATCTCGATTTGTCGGAGAGCATCTTCGACATTCAAGAGTAGAATGAGTGGTTACGGGTTTAACGCTAGTTGGCGGATGCCCGACGTAGTTAGTTGACGAAAGGTTTTATCCCTATGCTGCGTGCGATGATTGTGGATGATGAGGCCCCGGCCCGTTCGGAACTTCGCTTCTTGCTCGAGCAGACGGGCAAGATCGGCACGATCACAGAAGCGTCGAGCGTTCGCTCCGCCATCGAGATGCTCATGGAGAGTCGCGTCGATGTCGTGTTCCTCGACATTTCGATGCCTGGTGCCTCGGGTCTGCAACTTGCCGAGGCGCTGCATAAGCTCAAGAATCCGCCGGCGATTGTGTTTGTAACCGCATACAGCGATCATGCGGTCGAGGCGTTTGACGTGGATGCCGTCGACTATCTGATGAAGCCGGTCGAGGAGGCTCGCCTGGATCGAGCGATCGATAAGGTTATGCAACGCGCTAAGCCTGTCACGGACAGCAAGGTGACCATCGAGCGCATCCCGGTGGAAAAGGGCGGCCGCAAGGTCCTCATTCCCGTGGACGACATTCGCTTTATTATGGCCAAGGACGATTACTCCTGCATCTATACGGTCGACGATCGCTTTTTGTCGACGACCTCGCTGGCGCAGTTCGAGGCCAAGCTCTGTGACTTTGGCTTCTTCCGCGTTCACCGCCGCTATATCGTCAACTTGGCGTGTGTCACCGACGTCGAGACGGTTCCCTCGGGCGCTATCCAGCTGGGCATTACGGGCGTCGACGAACGCGTACCGGTTTCGCGTCGTCGCGTCGTACCGCTCAAAAAGGCCCTGAGCCTCTAGCACACCGGCCCCGCAGCCCTGTAGACCAAAATCGTCTGCGGAGCCGTGGGGCTTTTTGTATGAATGCACCAAATCGTTTTACGGAAGGGATCCCATGAACAGTGCAAGCGCCAAGCGTATCGACATTATCTCGGACACCCACGGCTATCTTTCGCCTGCGCTCCTGGACGAGCTTGAGGGTGCGGATCTGATTATCCATGCCGGCGACCTTACGTCGGAGATGGACTACGAACACCTGCGCACCATCGCCCCCGTGCGAGCGGTGCTGGGCAATAACGACTACTACTGCGACTATGGCCCCGACGTGGATCGCTTGGCGCTCTTTACCTACGAAGGCCTCAAGTTTGCCGTGGCCCACTACCGCGAAGACCTTCCGGTGGGATCCGTGGACGTAGCCATCAACGGTCACACCCACGTAACCAAAGAAGCCCAAGTGGGTCGCTGCCTGGTCCTCAACCCAGGCAGCGCCAGCTATCCAAGAGGCACCCGAGGCCCCACCATGGCCAGAATGCTCGTAAAAGACGGCCATGTTATAAGCACCAAGTTTATTGACTTAGACTAACCGCAACAAAAACGGGGGATGTAAAACCGCATCTCCCGTTTTTTATGAGCCAAAGGCCGAGTTTCAACAAGAATAATCAGACCAACCCCACCGAGGAGCACGCGGGCTAGCCGCGCAGCGGCGCACGCCCGCAAAACTGGTTGAACACAGTGACGACGGGGAGGGTCTCCGGGGCCGGCTGGCGCGGGTTAAGTTTGCTGCTCTACAGTCCTGCGTAAGACGGAAAGCACATTAAGTGCTTTCCTTTGCGTGCGGAACTCGCGACAAACTTAACCCGCGCCAGCCGGCCCCGGAGACCCTCCCGGAGGGACCGAAAAACTTTTTCAAAAAAAGTTGTTGCGCGGCGGACAGACTTCTGTGTATACTAATCCCCGCAGCGCACGCGAGCGGAAACAAACGCGAACGACTGCCTGGGGAGTTAGCTCAGTTTGGTTAGAGCGCCGGCCTGTCACGTCGGAGGTCGCGGGTTCGAGCCCCGTACTTCCCGCCAACGCAATTAAAGCCACGTCTTCGGACGTGGCTTTTTGCGTTTAATAGGCCATCGATCTTATATGCCTCTTTATTCAAATCACCGCATTTGCAACGAGTGAGCCAGCGCCGCCTGATGCATGTGTTCAAACAGGGGGTTTGTTGCGCAACATCTGTTCAATGAAGCAGGGGGTTAGGTTATACTAAATTGCACTGTAGGCCGCATCCGATGCATTTCGCTCCAAGCGCGGCACTCAGTGGATATCCGATTTACCATTTGGATGTCCTAGCGGTCATTTAGCGTCTCGACACAAGCTCGGCCCCGGAGCTCGTTCGAGCTGTTCGTATTCCTTGAAAGGGGAAACATGGACATATCGAGGAAGACTGATTACGCCCTTCGTATGCTGGCGATGCTTGCCGAGGATCCGGAGCGTTTGCTTTCTGTTCGCACCGCTGCCGAAGAGGTCAATGTCCCGTATTCGTTTGCCCGCTCGATTCAGCACGGTTTGGTCCAGGCCGGTATTGTGGAGAGCTTGCGTGGCGTCCACGGTGGCATGCGTCTCAAGGTCAGTCCGGACGACGTCACTATCCGCCAGGTCGTCGAGGCTGTTCAGGGTCCTATGGTTATGAACGATTGCACCGCGCCCGATGGTGACTGTGCGCGCATGGGCACGTGCTGCTATCATCCCCTGTGGGCCGGAGCCCAGGCGTTGATGCGCGACTACCTCGATTCCGTTTCGCTGGGCGATATCGTCGCTCACCGCCAGTTCCCGGCCGTCGATCCCAAGTTCGCCGATCGCGATGCGTTTCCCGAGTACGCTGCCTGCGCGTACGCTTGCCGGGAGGAATAGCGCCGCATAAGGAGTATTGCTATGATTCAGGACCCCTTTCGTTCGATGATTCGTTCGGAAGGGGTCCTGCGTTATCGCGACCTTCCGTGGCGCCGCACGCGCGACCCGTATATCATCTGGCTCTCCGAGGTCATGCTGCAGCAGACGCAGGTGCCGCGCGTAGAGGCGCGCATGCCGGAGTGGCTCGATCGCTTCCCGACCGTCCAGGCGCTCGCTCAGGCCGCCCCTTCCGATGTCTTGGACGCGTGGCAGGGGATGGGCTACAATCGCCGCGCCCTGGCGCTTCACAGGGCTGCACAGTGCGTTGTGGAGGACTGGGACGGGGAGTTTCCGCGCGAGACGCATGATCTGGTCGCGCTGCCCGGTATTGGCCCGGCAACGGCGCAGGGTATCCGTTCGTTTGCGTTCGATCTTCCTGGTGTGTATCTGGAGACCAACGTGCGCACGGTCTTTTTGCATCATTTCTTTCCCGATGTGCCGGCCGTTCCCGATCGCGAGCTGGTGCCGCTGATTCAAGCTGCCTGTCCGGCGGCCCCTGGTGCGGTGGCGGATGAGATTGCGCCCTTTGCCGCGCCCCAAGACGATGCCGACACGCCGCGCGCGTGGTATTACGCGTTGCTGGATTACGGTGCATATCTTAAAAAAACACTGCCCAATCCGTCCAGGCGATCGGCGGGCTATAGCCGTCAGTCCAAGTTTGAGGGCTCGCGTCGCCAAAAGCGCGCCCACATTGTGCGCATGTTGCTGGCGGCGCGCGACGGGCAGCCCGCAGGCATTACGCTCGATGAAGCTGTTGCAGGTGTTAACGAGATGGAGACGGCAGCCGGCCGAGAGCCGGTTGAGTGCGAGCTGGTCGCAAGTATTCTTGCCGATCTGGAGCGCGAGGGCTTTTGCCGCTCCGAGGGCGATCGTTGGTTGAGTGTGTAGCCCGCTCAAATCTGAAGAACAGGATTGTAAGGTTTAAATTCACGGCTTGAGGGCATCCTAAAGACAGGGCCGCTCAAAGCCTATGGGCGGCACGTGTTGAAGGGAAGTACACCTATGGATTTTGAGAACTCTCAGACCAAGAAGAACCTCGAGACCGCTTTTGCCGGTGAGTCCCAGGCACACACCAAGTATCGCTACTATGAATCCAAGGCCAAAAAGGACGGCTACGTTCAGATCTCGAACATCTTTGCCGAGACGGCGGGAAACGAGTCCGAACACGCCAAGCTGTGGTTTAAGTATCTGCATGACGGAGCCGTTCCGGGCACTCTGGACAACCTGCGCGACGCTGCCGCGGGCGAGAACTACGAGTGGACCACGATGTATGACGAGTTTGCCAAGACCGCCGAGGAGGAGGGCTTTGCCGAGATTGCCACAAAGTTCCGTGGTGTCGCCGCCGTCGAGAAGGCCCACGAGGAGCGCTACAACAAACTCGTCGAGCGCATTGAGTCGGGCGAGGTGTTTGAGCGCGAGGGCGTAAAGGTGTGGAAGTGCCTGAACTGCGGGCACCTGCATGTTGGTGCCGAGGCGCCCGAGGTGTGCCCGGTGTGCAACCACCCGAAGGCGTACTTTGAGGAGCAAGTGGTGAACTACTAGCGCGTGGCGCTGGCTGCTGCGGAGCGCAGGGCGGGGGAAATACCTTTCCCTCTCGCTCACGGCTCCGCAGGGTCGCGCGAGGCAAAGGTATTTCCCCCGCCCTGCGCTCCGGCTTTGGGTCGTCGCGTGCTCGTTACTGAAAAGCTGATTAGAAGTTTGTGTGCCGCCCCTTTTGGGGCGGCACGTTTTTGTGTGGGGTCCCTGTCTCCACACTTTTCGTCAAGCTTTTGGTCAGCTTTTGGTTAGTTTGCGGGTTGGCGGAAGGGCAAAAGATCATTCGATAAAAAAGCTCAAAGAAAGTGCTGGTAGGGGAGTTGTTGAGGTTTTCGACAGCTTTTGTCAACAAGAAACTTTGCAGCTATTGCTACGGATTGCGTTGCCGTGGCCTTGGCGGTGCGGGATGCTGGGCGTAAGCGTCGAATGCTCCGATTGAGGAGGCCAACATGGATCTGTTTCTTGAGACCCCGCAGCAACAAGCCGAGCGCATGTTACGCCAGCAGCAACGGCTTATGGAGATGCAAATGCAAGGGGTGGCCGTCCAGCCTCGTGCGCAAAACGCTGCGCCCCCGGTTTCGCCTGCGGGCGGATCGGCGCCAGAGAACTATTCCGTACAACAAGATTCGTATGCGCAGGAGCTTGCGTTCGACAAGCGACGTTCGCGTCGCCGTCGCTGGGGCCAGCGCCTGCGTACGCTGGCGATGATCGTGCTGATCCCGTTGGGACTCGCGGCAATCTTCTTGGCCTCATATGCCCTTACGTGCATTCTCAACGGCGCCTCGCCCAGTGAGGTGCTTGAACACTTGGCGGCTCTCGGCCAGCGCCTAGGCGATGTCGCAGCAACCATCCACGCCAGCTGGGAGAGTTAGCGTTTGTCACATTAGGACTTCTAGGGTGTAGGGATTATCGCCACGAGTAAAATTCTTGCATCCTGCGGGTCCTGCCGTGCGATTGAATAGTATTATTAATGATGAATAATAATAGGATTTTGCTATGTATAAGCAGGATTTAGAGCAGACTCTTTTGGGCATTGACGAAGAGGCGGAGCTGGAAATAGGTCCAAGAGACGATAGGCCGAGCGTTGTATTGGTGGGAGGAAGCGCCTTCATGCTAAACGATGTGACGAATCGGTCGGTTACACATGACATTGATGTGTTTGAGGCAGACAGGTGCCTCCGCGAGATCATAGCTCGATACCCCGAGGTGAATGGTATGGCGGTAGCATATTGTAATCAGATGCCATTCAATTACGAAGATCGTTTGATTCCCTTGGATATTGGGGCGCGTTTTATCAGGTACTTTACGCCATCCTTGGAGGACCTGGCGGTAATGAAGCTCTATGCCTACCGTCCGAACGACATCGTCGATCTTCATAGTCAGGCATTCGTCGACCGACTTGATTGGGGGCTGCTCGAACGGCTTATATTCGACGAGGGCGAGGCGCTGGCGTCGTCGCCTTCGGAGCGGAGTTATCAAGAGATGGTCTGCGCATACAGGCAATACAAAAAGGAGGTGCTCGGTTGAATCTGACCTTTGAGGGATTCTTAAAAGGCTATTGCCGAGAGCTGTCCGGACAGCAGTCACTGAGTTTTAGAAAACTGGTTGAGCAGGCGATGACGGTTGCGCCGCGCGTGGCGGAGCCTCTGTTTTTGCTCGCTTTGGCGCAAGGAAAAGCCGAATACGTTCTGGGTTTATCCGAGGGCTCGTGGATGGAAGAAGATTACCGAGGCGTTTTGTCCTTGTACGGTCAAGCGGGTAGCATGGCGTCTCTATGCACCAAAAGTGAGCTCCCTAATCGTTATGCCAACGTTTGGCGTGCGTATAGAGCGGTGAAGGAAAAGTCGGTGGCGGACAGAAGGATCAACGCCCTGATGCGAAAAAGAACATTGGGGGCGCTAGGGGAATCGGGCGTAACGCGTTACGGTCTCTGCCGCGATTTGAATCTGAATAAGGGAAACGTTTACGCATACTTAGCCGGTGATGACTCAAAAGTGAGCAGGGAAACGGCGCGCCGCATTATGGAATATGCGGAGGGGGGCGGCACCAAAGAAGGGGCCGGGCGTCCGGTGCGTGTGGCGGGGTAAGATTGATCGCGGTTTTGATTGATGATCGATTGGGTTTGTTGGGCGGAGTTTATGTCTGCTATTGATATCGTGCTTGTTGTGATTGCCTTGGTGGCGGTGGGGGTTGCTGTGGCTTGCGCCTTGCAGCTTAAAGGCCTTCGTTCCGAGCTGCGGGAGCGCGGCGATAGCGGGGCAGAGATGCTGACTGCACTCGAGCAGGCCAACAGTACGCTCGACACCCTGAACGTCGCGCTGGCCGAAACCCGCCACACGGCAAACGCCATCGCGCAGCAGCAGACGACTGACGCCGCGGTGGAGCAGCAGCGCTACCTGACCATCGCGCGTGAGTTCTCGCAGGCTGGCGACCGTATGGATGACCTGCGCCGCGAGACGACCCAACAGCTCGGCGCCAACCGCGAGGGCATCGAGCAGCGCCTAGACAAGGTGCGCGAGACGGTCGATGCCCAGCTGGGCGCCATCCGCAAGGACAACAACGTGCAGCTCGACCAAATGCGTGCGACGGTGGACGAGAAGCTCTCTCGCACGCTCAACGACCGACTGTCGGCATCGTTTAAGCAGGTGAGCGACCAGCTCGAGGCCGTGTACAAGGGCCTGGGCGACGTGCAGTCTATCGCCACCGGCGTGGGCGACCTTAAGCGCGTGCTGGGCAATGTCAAGGCGCGTGGCATTTTGGGCGAGGTGCAGCTGGGTGCAATCCTGGCGGACATCCTCACGCCCGATCAGTATATGGAAAACGTCGCCACCAAGCCCGGCGCCTCGGAACGCGTTGAGTTTGCTGTCAGGCTGCCGGTGGACGAGGGCGACCCCGTGCTGCTGCCGATTGACTCCAAGTTTCCGGGCGACGCGTACGAGCATCTGCTCGACGCCCAGGAGTCTGGTGACGCTGAGGCCGTCGCCGCAGCGCGCAAGACGCTCGATATGATGGTGAAACGCGAGGCCAAGGACATCTGCGAAAAGTACCTGAGTGTGCCGGCAACGACCAACTTTGGCATCATGTTCGTGCCGTTTGAGGGGCTGTACGCCGAGATCGTCAGCCGCCCCGGGCTTATCGAGACCCTGGGCCGCGACTATCACGTCAACGTAGCCGGTCCCAGCACCATGGCCGCCATTCTCAACAGCCTGCAGATGAGCTACCAGACGTTTAGGCTGCAAAAACGCACCGACGACGTGCTGCGCGTGCTCTCCGCCGTCAAGGCCGAGCTGCCGCGCTATCAGGCGGCGCTGCGCCGCGCCCAGCAGCAGATCGAGACCGCGGGCAAAACGGTCGAGGGCATCATTACCACGCGCACCAACGTCATGGAGCGCAAGCTCAAGGACATCGACGCGCTGGAGGATGCCGACCAAGCCGATGAGATTTTGGGGCTCACATCCGCGGAGCTGCTCGCAGACCAAAAAGACGAGGACTAGCTGCATCTGACGGCGGGGCGCCGGCGTAAACGCGGGTGCCCACCGCTTTTCGCATCGCGCTTGCCTGAAGTGCGCTTCAATGTGCAACAATGGCGTTTCGCCCTATCAGACGCGAAAGGAAGCCCATGTCTCAGAGAAGCACCAGCCCGCTCAAACGCTCCACCGTGCGCCGCACGCTACAGCGTTTTTGGGACGTCACGCGCACGCAGCCGCTGATTGTCTTTCTCTCGGTGTTCTCGTCGGCGGGCTACATCTTTTTGCTGACGTTTGCCAATACCTATGTGATGGCCCTCATTGTCGACCGCGTTCAAGCCGGTCCCGTGGCGGGTGACCAGGTGTTTGAGGTCTTCGGTCCCTACATTCTGGCGCTCGTGCTCGTCAACCTGGTGGGCCAGATCCTCTCCAAGCTGCAGGACTACACCGTCTACAAGCTCGAGATCGCGGGCAACTATCACCTGGCGCGCCTGTGCTTCGACACACTCTCCAACCAATCCATGACATTCCATACCAGCCGCTTTGGCGGATCGCTTGTGAGCCAGACAAGCCGTTTTATGAGCGGCTACACCGGTCTGGTCGACGTGACGGTGTATTCGCTCATCCCCACCATCACCTCGGTCATCTGCACCGTGGCCGCACTCGCCCCGGTGGTGCCGACGTTTACCGTGATCCTGGTGTGCATCATGGTCGTCTACATCGCGTTTGTCTGGCTTATGTACAAGCGCATCATGCCGCTTTCGGCCGCGACGTCCGCCGCCCAGAACAAGCTCTCGGGCGTGCTCTCCGACGCGGTCACGAACATCTTGGCCGTCAAGACCTGCGGGCGCGAGGACTTTGAACGCGATCTGTTCGACGCCGCCGATCGTGCCGCGCGCGACGCCGAGACGGTCTCGATGCACGCCATGATGCAGCGCAACTTTACGACCTCGGGCCTTATCGTCATCACCATGGCCGTGGTGAGTGTGTTCGTGGCGGGCGGCAACGCGTGGTTTGGCATCTCGGCCGGCTCGCTCGTCATGATCTTTACCTACACCTATAACCTCACCATGCGTCTGAACTACGTAAGCTCCATGATGCAGCGCATCAACCGCGCGCTCGGTGATGCGGCCGAGATGACGCGCGTGCTGGACGAGCCGCGTCTGGTGGCAGACGACGAGAACGCTCCCGAGCTTAAAGTGACCGAAGGTGCGATTGATTTTGAGCACCTGAGCTTTGCATATCGTGACGCCGCGGCGGGCGAGAACGTGTTCGACGACCTGACGCTTCACGTGGCGGCGGGCCAGCGCGTGGGCCTGGTGGGTAAATCGGGCTCGGGCAAGTCGACGCTCACCAAGCTGCTGTTGCGCTTGGACGATGTGCAGGGCGGCCGCGTGCTCGTGGACGGCCAGAACGTCTCGCGCTGCACGCAGCAGAGCCTGCGCCGCCAGGTTGCCTACGTGCCGCAGGAGGCGCTGCTGTTTCACCGCTCCATTCGCGAAAACATTGCCTACGGTCGTCCCAACGCCACTGATGAGCAGATTCGCGAGGCCGCGCGCTTGGCTAATGCGACCGAGTTTATCGACCGCTTGCCCCGTGGCTTTGACACCATGGTGGGCGAGCGCGGCGTCAAGCTCTCGGGCGGCCAGCGTCAGCGTGTGGCTATCGCCCGCGCCATCCTAACCGACGCGCCGATTCTGGTGCTCGATGAGGCGACCTCTGCCCTCGACAGCGAGTCCGAGGCGCTGGTGCAGGAGGCGCTCGAAAACCTGATGCGTGGACGTACCTCCATTGTGGTGGCGCACCGCCTGTCCACCGTGGCGGCGCTCGGTCGCATTGTGGTGCTGGCCGATGGCGAGATTGTCGAGGACGGCACGCATGCGCAGCTCGTCGAGGCGGGTGGCGAGTACGCGAGCCTGTGGAGTCGTCAGACCGGCGCATTCTTGGAGGCGTAAACGTCTCGGACGTGGGACAATTGTGCCCATAAGTTTATTGTGCCGTTGAGCCGAGGAGTCGTTATGCCACGCGAGACCAATGCCGCCAAGCGCGAGCGCGCCATCGAGGTGTGTGAGCGCCTCAACCGTCGCTATGGCCCGGTCGAGTGCTTTTTGGACCACGAGAATCCCTTCCGCCTGCTGATCGCGGTGCTGCTTTCGGCGCAAACGACCGATGCGCAGGTCAACAAAGTGACGCCGCGGCTGTTTGCCCAGTGGCCTACGCCCGAGGCCATGGCCGGGGCGAGCGTAGCTGACGTGGCGGACACCATCAAGTCGCTCGGCTTTTATAAGAGTAAGGCCAAGCACGCCGTGGAGGCCGCGCAGATGATCGTCGCCGACTATGGCGGCGAGGTGCCGGCCGACATGGAGGAGCTCGTCAAACTGCCGGGCGTGGGACGCAAGACGGCGAACATCGTGCTCAACGTGGGGTATGGCATCGTGGAGGGCATTGCGGTGGACACGCACGTCAACCGCATTGCGCACCGCCTGATGCTGAGTCCCAAGACGCATGCCAAGGAGCCGCTCAAGACCGAGCAGGATCTGCTCAAGATTTTGCCGCGCGAGTATTGGGAGTCGGTCAACCACCAGTGGATCACCTTCGGTCGCGAGATCTGCGACGCCCGCAAACCCAAGTGTGACGAGTGTCCGCTGGCAGACCTTTGCCCCAGCGTACGGGTGAGCTAGACTGCAAGGGCGTGACGCCTCCGCCCTTGCGTGCCTCCAAGCTGCACAAATCAAGGCGTGGCCGGTTCCCGCGACGCTCGCTACGACTCCCGAAGCAAGAACTCTTCTGCCGGCACAACCGATGCGCCCTCGGTATCGTAGCTCTCGGAGCCGTGATATACGACGGCTCGGTCCTTTGCGGGAATGCCAAGTTCGGAACCAACGGAGCGTAGGTGTCGAGCGAATGAGTCGCGATAGGTAGCGCCCGATTTGATTTCGAACGCCTGAGGGCGAGCCGGCTCTGTTAGATCGATGAGGTCGATCTCTCGTTTGCTGTCGTCGCGATAAAAGGCGAGCGTTGGCTCGATACCTCTGTTGAGATACGCCTTCTGGCGTTCCGAGACAACGAGGTTTTCGAAAATTTCCCCGCTTAGGGGATGGTTCATGAGACTGTGCTCGTCGTGAATGCCAAGCAGATGGCAAAGAAGCCCCGTGTCGTAGAAGTACAGTTTTGGCGCTTTGGTAAGCCGCTTGCGCATGTTTCCGGCATAAGGCTGAAGCAGGAACACCAAATAGCTTGATTGCAGGATCGAAAGCCACGAGTTGATCGTCGCCGTGGCGACTCCCACATCGGCGGCGAGTCTTGACAGGTTGAGCAGCCCTCCCACGCAAGCCGCGCACAGTCCGATCATTTTTCTAAAGGAGCTCAGATTGCGCACGTCGAGAAGGCCGCCCGCGTCGCGTTCCACGTAGGTCATAAGGTAATTTTGAAAGAACACATCGGTGGGGATACCTGCATCGTATATGCGTGGGTATCCCCCGCGAATCAGGTAGGTGTCAAGCGCGATTTGCGTATCGCCAAGCTCCTGGTAGGAGAGGGGTAGGAGCTTGAGCATGCCGACGCGCCCGGCAAGCGATTGCTGGATGTTGTGCATGAGCAAAAAGTTTTGCGAGCCGGACAATACATACTGGCCGGCCCTTCCGCGCTCGTCGGAGGCGACCTGAATCATGCTGAACAGCTCCGGTGCATATTGGGCTTCGTCGATGATTAGATGATCGGGGCGCCTGCTGATAAAGCCGACGGGGTCATCGAGTGCGGCGCGACGGACTTCCGGGTTCTCGAGGTTGAGATATTCATATTCAGGAAAGACGGCCTTGATGAGAGTCGACTTGCCGCTTTGGCGTGGCCCCGTAAGCGAGACGACGGGGAACCATTCTGACATGTCGCGTAGCTTATGGGCCATGGTTCGCTCAATCATTTTTAATGCCCTTCGTGTCTTGCATCGCATGCTCGCAGGCATGCTTTTGGTTCGAAAGCTTCGTGACGAGTTTGTCGGTATCCGCCGGGTTTCGTGGCAGGTCTTCGGGATTTGCCACATTGTCAAGGCAAAACAACCATAATTGCTAACTAGAAGTTACCACAACTATAAAGTAGGAATTGCCATAATTACAAAGTAGCACAGGTGGCAGCTGATAATTGATGCTGTCCGTTCAGACTGTTTTGTGCAGAGGGCGTTGGGCATGCGCGTTTTTGGGTGAGCGGACCGGATGCTGATGGCAGCCGTGCAGTTTGCGCGACGCCCGCAAGCCCAAGTGCGACGAGTGCCCGCTGGCAGACCTTTGCCCCAGCGTTAAGGTCGACCTCAATGACCAGGCAACCTATGCCGCCGCGAACCTGTTCCTGTCGAACTTTACGGAGGAACACTTCGATCGGGACTGGTATCAGACAGGTGCTTTCGATTCGACTGACGGACTTTATGATGACGAGAAATACAAGCTGGTCAAGTTTATCTGGTGCCATTTTATTGACAACGCGCCGTATCGAATCGAGAAAGGTGACTATGACAACGGTAATCTCCAGCGTATAGCGACTGATGTGGTCAATAGGGAACTCAACCGCTTGACGGGTCTGACGCTTTCCGATGCCGATATGACTTATGACAGAACGCCGGAGGGGCAGGCGATTCCTGATTCGGCCGAAGCGCATGGTGGGTACTTGTATCTGAAACAGGAATATGGCCAGGGAAATTACAACCCACCGTGTGCCATCGTTACGAGCGCGACTGACCTTGGCGACAACATCTACGAGCTCACCTATGAGGTCTACAGTGCTGGCGGCATGTTACTTCCTTCCGACATCCCCGAGAGCACCTACGGCCTGCCAGAGAACCAGTTCATCGCCGCAATTCAAGCAGACGCATCCAGGGGCCGTACTGAGACTTGCACGGTCCGCGTCGCGAAGGGTGACGGCGCCCCGACCTTCACACTGCTTAAAATGGGCGTCTATGATTAGACTCGGCGTATAGCTCACTCTGATAACGCCAGGCGGCTCGTCCGTCTGGCGTTTTTTGCGGGGCTGGGTTTGCTCTTGAGCCGGAGTCCTCTCCATGCGCTACCATGACAGGCAACGAAATCCGCCGCATACCCGCCGAGCTTGCCCCGGCGGGCTTTTGGCGTTGCGATGCCGGAGGAACAGCATGCTCATTCACCGTATAGCCGCGCAGCTCTACACTGCCGAGGCGCTGCAGACCGTCGAGGCCGGACTCGATGCCGGCGAGGACGTGACGCTGGCCGTGTCGCAGTCGGGCCGCACGCTTATGGCGGCCGCCCAGTTTGCGCGCCGCCCGCGCCCCACGGTCTACATCGTGAGTGGCGAGGACGCGGCCGATCGCACCGCACGCAGCCTGGCCGCCTATGTGGGCCTGGCGCACGTGTGCCGTTTTCCCGAGCGCAAGGACTATCCGTGGCGCGAGCAGGCGCCCGACGATGCCGTGGTGGCGCAGCGCTGCGAGGCTCTGGGGCGCATCGTGCGCGGGGACAACTGCATCATGGTTGCCTCGGCCCGTGCGCTGTTGCGCTGCGTGCCGCCGGTCGAGAGTCGCTATTGGGAGTCCACCACTTTTGCGGTGGGCGAGGAGATTCCTTTTGACGAGGTGCCGCAGCGCCTGGTGGGCATGGGCTACACCAATGCCGGCGCCGCCGACGCGCCCGGTCTGTTCCGCGTGCACGGTGACACCGTCGAGGTGTTCCCCGCACAGGAAAAGGCGCCCGTACGCATCGAGTTCTTTGGCGACGAGATTGACCGCATCCGCCGCATGGTGAGCTCCACGGGCCAAACCATCGGCAACGAGGACAGTATCGAGATCTTCCCCTGCCGTGAGCTGGCGCTTACCGATGAGGCGGTCCACAACATGCACGTGGCGCTCTACCGCGCCAGCCAGGACGATAGCAAGCTGGCGGCGCTGCTCGAGATGGTGGATGCGCGCATCGTCACGCCCGAGCTCGACCGCTTTTTGCCGGTGATGTACGGCCAGACCGTGAGCCCGTTGGCACACGTGAGTGGCAAGGCGCTTGTGGTTTTGTCCGAGCCGCGCTCGCTGTTCGACGACTGCCTGCGTGCCTACGAGGATATCGAGGCCCGTGCCGGCGAGGCGGGGATTGACCGCCTGGACGGTCTGTACGTGCGCGCTCAACAGCTCGATTTTGGTGCCCAGCAGCGCCTGAACTACGTAAGCCTCATTCGTGCCGGCGGCGCGGTGACGGCCGAGCTCAAGATTGAGCAGCCTGCCATCGCAGGCTCGGACAACCGTTTTATGACGCGCATCCAGGAGGTCGTGGGCAAGCGCTATGCCTGCGTGTTTGCCATTCCCGACCGCGGCGCGCGTGAGTCGATGGAGCTCACCTTTGGCGACGAGGGCATTACCTTTGAGGAATCGTTGACCGCGGCGCCCGAAAATGCCGGCGCTATCGGCGACCGCGTGCGCGTGGCAGCGGCGGATTCCGCCGACCGTGCCGCACGCCAGGAGGCCCACGCTTCCATTCGCGAGCGTAAGGCCGACGCACTCAACGCCCGCTCGCTCGAGGCGGGCGCGGCCCAGGCTGCCGCCGGTGCCGCCGTGCCCACCATCTCGCGCGGGCGCGTGACCTTTGTCGATGCCGCCCTGCCGCAGGGCGTGGTGGTGCCCGATGCCAACCTGGCCGTGTTCTCGATCGCCGACCTCAACGCCCGTATGGATGCCAACCGCGCGCGCAGCCGCCGCAAGGTGGACATTACGCAGATCACCTTCCCGTTTAAGCCGGGCGACTACGTGGTGCACGCCACTCACGGCATCGCACTCTTTAGCGAGATTGCGCGTCAGGAAGTGGGCGGCAAAGAGCGCGACTACTTTTTGCTGGAATATGCCGACGGCGACAAGCTCTACGTGCCGCTCGAGCAGGTCGACCGTATCACGCGCTATGTTGGCCCCGACGGCGACAAACCGCGCCTGACCAGGCTCAACACAGCCGACTGGACGCGCGCCACCAACAAGGCGCGCAAGAATGCCAAAAAGCTGGCGTTTGACCTGGTCGACCTGTATACGCGCCGCTCATCAATCGCGGGTATCGCCTGCCCGCCTGACACGCCCGAGCAGATCGAGATGGAGGAGAGCTTTCCTTACGACGAGACGCGCGACCAGCTGGAGGCCATCGCCGACATTAAGGCCGATATGGAGGCGCCCAAGCCCATGGACCGCCTGCTGTGCGGCGACGTGGGTTTTGGCAAGACCGAGGTCGCCCTGCGCGCGGCGTTTAAGTGCGTGGACTCCGGCCGCCAGGTCATGGTGCTCTGCCCCACGACCATTCTTGCCCAGCAGCACTACGAGACGTTCTTTGAGCGCTTTGCCCCGTTTGGCCTTGAGGTCGAGGTGCTCAGCCGTTTCCGCACGCCGGCGCAGCAAAAGCGCGCGCTCAAGGCGTTTGCCGAGGGCACGATCGACGTACTCATCGGCACGCACCGTCTGCTTTCGGCCGATGTGAACCCCAAGAACCTGGGCCTGGTGATCATCGACGAGGAGCAACGCTTTGGCGTGCAGCACAAGGAGCAGCTCAAGAACCTGCGCGAGCAGATTGACGTGCTCACGCTTTCGGCAACGCCCATCCCGCGTACCATGCAGATGGCTACGAGTGGCGTGCGCGACATGAGCCTGATCACCACGCCGCCGACTGGGCGTCGTCCCGTGATCGTGCACGTGGGGGAGTACGACCCCGATGTGGTGAGCGCGGCGATTCGCCTGGAGGTGGGTCGCGGCGGCCAGGTGTACTACGTGTCCAACCGCGTCAAGACCATCGACGACGCCGTGGCGCGCGTGCACGAGGCCGCGCCCGAGGCGCGCGTGGGTGTGGCGCACGGCAAGATGAGTCCGCGCGAGGTCGAGGACGTGATGATCGAGTTCGCGACCAAAAAGATCGACGTGCTCATCGCCACGACCATCGTGGAGAGCGGTATCGACAACGCGACCGCCAACACGCTGATCATCGAGGATTCGCAACGCCTGGGTCTGGCGCAGCTCTATCAGCTCAAGGGCCGTGTGGGTCGCTCTGCCACGCAGGCCTACGCGTACTTTATGTTCCCGGGCGAGCTGCCACTCACCGAGGAGGCGACGGCGCGCCTGACCGCACTTTCCGAGTTCCAGGACCTGGGCAGCGGCATGCGCATCGCCATGCGCGACCTGGAGATTCGCGGCGCCGGCTCGCTTATGGGCGCCGAGCAGCACGGCAACCTGTCGAGCGTGGGCTTTGACCTGTTTACGCAGATGCTGGGCCAGGCGGTGGCCGAGGCGCGCGGCGATGACGACGCCGGCGTGGAGGCGGCGAGCGTGGGCATTAACCTGCCGGCCGATTACTTCTTGTCCGAGGAGTACCTGCCGGCGGTGGATCAGCGCGTGCTCGTGTACCGTAAGCTCGCAGCGGCCGAGGACCTGGAGAGCATCGACGAGGTGCAGGAAGAGACCGAGGCCGCGCATGGCGAGCTGCCGTTGGCGGGACTCAACCTGTTCAATCGCGCACGAATTCGCATTCGCGGCGAGCGCCTGGGGCTCGAGAGCGTCACGCTCAGCGGCGGTCGCATCACGTTTTTGGGCGTCGACGTGCCCAAGAAGGTGGCCTTTGAGCTTAAGACCCGCTATGGCGCGGTGAACTTCCCCAAGAGCCGCAAGCTGTCGGTGCCCTACAAGGCGGACGCCGGCGCGGGCAGCGGCCTGGGTCGCGGTCTCGACGCCAACGACGGTACCGGCCCCGTGGCCGCGGCACTCATGCTGTTGCAGCAGTTGGGTGCGAGCGACGACGACTAACGGGTCGACGCTGCAAACGCCCCATTTGGGCACTCTGGTTCCATCGAAAGGAAAGCATGTTCGGATACATCTATAAGAAAGATGTCGCCATGATCGCGGTTGTCCTGTGCCTTTGTCTGGGCGTAGGCAGTTTCTTCGATTATCAGATCTCGAGCGCGCTGTTCAACATCGGCAGCATGTACGGCCGCTTTATCGAGGCCGCCGGCGAGCTGCCGTTTGAGCTGACGGCAAGCGTCGCGGGCGTTATGCTCGTGCGCGCGGCGCGTCCCGACTCTAGGGGGAGCAAATGGTTCGCCGTGCTCGGCATCCTCGTCAACGTTGGCCTGGCCGGCTACGAGATCGTCTCGTCCCTGAAGGTTGGCGGCAAACTCATCGCTGTTCAGTTGGTGCTGACGTTTGTGCTGGTTATCGCCGCCAACCTTATCGTCTATCGCTTCACGCGCACGACCGAGTCCGACGAGCTCACGCGCTGGGCGTTGATGGTACTTGCCGTGTGGGTTGCTCAGGCCATTATCCTCAACGTGATCGTCAAGCCGCTGTGGTCGCGCCCGCGCATGCGCGTGATCGAGGTCACGCCGGGGCTCAATTTTCAGCCGTGGTGGGTGATCGGCAACCCCGACAAGTGGGCCTTTATTGCCGCCGGCGTGATCAAGGACGGCTTCAAGTCGTTTGCGAGCGGACACACGGCGCACGCGGCGATCGGCCTTATGCTCGCCGGGCTTCCCGCAGCGGCCTTTAAGGAAAAGCCGTCGCGCCGCCGCGTGGTCTTTTGGACGGCGGCTGTGGTCGCGGCGCTCGTCGCCTTTGGCCGCATCGTGATCGGGGCGCACTTTTTGAGTGACGTGAGCTGCGGCTTTGCCCTGGTGCTGGCGCTTGAGTGCCTTGCCGCGCGTATTGCCTATCCCAACGGCGTACAATAGCTCCGTTTGAATCATCTGGCCGATACCCGGTAAGAGAGGATTGCCATGCTCGCGTTTAACAACGATTATTCCCACGGCGCACATCCGGCGGTGCTGCAGGCGCTCGTCGACACCAATATGGAGCCGCAGCCCGGCTACGGTACCGATGCACATACCGAGCGTGCCAAGCAACTTATTCGCGAGGCCTGCCAGGCCCCCGATGCCGACGTGTTTTTTCTGGTGGGCGGCACGCAGGCCAACGCGACGGTGATCGACATGCTGCTCGCGCCGTACGAGGGCGTCGTTGCTGCCGAGACCGGCCACGTCGCCTGCCACGAGGCGGGCGCCATCGAGTTTGGCGGCCACAAGGTACTCACCATCCCCGGCTACGAGGGCAAGATGCATGCCGAGGACCTCGAAAACTATATCCAGGTGTTCTACGAAAACGAGAGCTACGAGCACACGGTGTTTCCGGGCGCCGTGTACGTGAGCCTGTCGACCGAGTACGGCACGCTGTACTCCAAGGCCGAGCTCGTGGCGATTCACGCGGTGTGCCAGAAGCATGAGATTCCGCTGTTTGTGGACGGTGCTCGCCTGGCCTATGCGCTGGCGGCCGATGAGTGCGACATTGCCCTGCCCGAGCTGGCGCAGCTGTGCGACGTGTTCTACATCGGCGGCACCAAGTGCGGCGCTCTGTGCGGCGAGGCCGTGGTGTTTTGCGGCATGCACGCCCCGGCGCATCCCATTCCTCGCATTAAGCAACACGGCGCGCTGCTTGCCAAAGGCCGCCTGACGGGCGTGCAGTTTGAGGCGCTTTTTACCGATGGGCTGTATTTTGAGATTGGTCGACAGGCGATCGAGACGGCCCAGGCGCTACGCCGTGTGCTGCACGAGCGCGGTTACCAGTTCTTTTTGGAGACGCCCACAAACCAGCAGTTTGTGATTCTGCCCAACGAGGACATGGCCCGCATTCGCGAGCATGCCTCGATCGAGTACTGGGAAAAGTACGACGAGACCCACACGGTGGTGCGTTTTTGCACCAGCTGGGCCACGACGCAGGAGGACATCGACGCGCTGGCGGCTGTCCTGTAGCCTGATGTAATGACGAGGGGCCGCCTTGCGCTTGGATTTGGCGCAGGGCGGCCTTTGCTTTTGGGGGAGAAGGGTTGTATGACCGAGATGTCCGAGCCGACGATCCGCCTGGCGACGCCCGAAGACGCGTCGGCGTTGCTTGCTATCTATGAGCCGTATGTGCGCCAGACGGCGATTACCTGCGAATACGAGGTGCCGAGCGTTGAGGAGTTCGCCGGGCGCATCGAGCGTACGCTCAAGCGCTATCCGTATTTGGTGATGGAGCTGGACGGGCATCCGGTAGGCTATGCCTATGTGAGTCCGCTTAACAGCCGCGAGGCATACGACTGGTCGGTCGAGACGTCGATCTACCTGGCGCGCGACGTGCGCCACGGCGGGTTGGGCCGCAAGCTGCACGACGCGCTCAAGCAATGTCTGATCGCGATGGGCATCACCAACATGTGCGCGCTCATTGCCGTGCCGCACGACAAGGACGACGAATATCTGACGCATAACAGTCAGGATTTCCATGCCCATATGGGGTATCGCCTGGTGGGCGCCTTCGACCGCTGTGCCCAAAAGTTCGGCCGCTGGTACGACATGTGCTGGATGGAACTGGTCCTAGCCGAGCGCACACCCAACCAACCCAAGCCAACCTGGTTCCCCGACCTCCTTGCCTAAAACCACCACAATGGGGACAGGCACCTTTGTGGTGGTTTCTCTTAAAAATCGGTCGTTTTTGGCGCGTTAACCCTAAAAACCACCACAAAGGTGCCTGTCCCCATTGTGGTGGTTTTCGATTGGTTAGCCGATGGGCTCGGTGTATTTGGCGCGGTCGGTGCGCTGGATGCGCTTGGAGACATGGAGCGGGCGGCCGTCGGTGTCGTAGACGTAGTCGGTGATCAGGATCAGCGCCTGCCCGCGCTTGACGTTGAGCAAAAACGCCTCGTTTTGCGAGGCGTAGCACACCTCAAAGGTCTTATGCCCCTGTGCCGGCGCGCGATGGAATTCTTGGCGCAGCGTCGCGTAGAGCGAACCATTGATATCGCGATCGATGAGTGCTTCAAAGCTCGGTGGTAGATAGGTAGTCTCCAGGCACAGCGGCGCATCGTCCAGATAACGCAGACGGACAAGTTTGACGAGCTTGCTGCCCACGGTGACATCGAAGAACTTGGCAGCATTGCCCGCGGCCTTGGCAAAGCCCGAGTCCACCGTGCGCGTGGTGGGCTTCATGCCCTGACCCTGGACCTGTGCCGTATAGCTCGAAAACACCAGGTTGTTCTCGTGGAGCGCCGGCGTGTCGGCCACAAAGGCGCCGCGCCCGCGCTCGGTGCGAACCAGGCCCTCATCAGCTAGTACCTTAAGGGCATGGCGCACGGTGCTGCGCGACAGACCCGATTCGTCCATGAGTTCCATCTCGGACGGCAGCTTGTCTCCACGTGCGTAGGTGCCGGAGGCGATGCGGTCGCGCAGTATGCCCGCCAAGCGCTCGTATTGGGTCAGTCTCTTTTTAGATGAAGCGTTCATGCGATCAACCTGTATCTAACTTGTATACGTATCTAATCAAGCATGTATTCAATACAACAACAAAACCGCTGGTATCCAGTTATCGAAAACCGCATCAGCAAAATTTCTAAGACAAATATAGCATACAACTAGTCGACATAACCAAAACATGTATGTAACTTGTATGCCATCGAGAGCATCAAACGAGAAGAAAGGCTGATGCACGATGACCACTCAGGAACAGGTTAAGGACGTCGTCTCCCAGGTTTTGGCTGACAAGGCGGACAAGGGCGGTATCAAGCGCGTCGTGTGGATTGGCGCCGGCGGATCCAACGGCGGCAACTATCCTGCCCAGTACTTTATGGAGCACGAGGCCACGCAGGTCGTGAGCTCCAGCTACACCAGCAACGAGTTCGTGCACGCAACCCCTGCCTACGTCAACGAGAACACCTTGGCCGTCGTCGTGTCCATGCGCGGCACCAAGGAGACCATCGTCGCCGCCCAGGTCGCCAAGGACCACGGCGCCAGCACCATCGCCATCTATGTCGACGAGTCCGGCCTCACCGAGGTCTGCGACTACAAGATCCAGTACGACAGCCTGGCCGTCGACGAGTCCTGCATGGGCCGTACCAACTCCGCCGTCGTGACCATGATCGCCATGGAGCTCACGCAGCAGACCGAGGGCTATGCCGAGTACGAGACCGCCATGGCCGCCTTCGACCTGATCGATCCCATCTATCGCAAGGCCGTCGAGTACACCCGTCCGCTCGCTGCCAAGTGGGCCGAGCAGAACGCCGACAAGCCCTGCATTAATGTCATGGCTCAGGGTCCGCTTTTTGGTGCCGCTTACGTCTTTAGCATCTGCAACGTGCAGGAGATGCTGCAGATCGACTCCTGCACCATCAACACCTGCGACTTCTTCCACGGCCCCTTCGAGATCCTGGACAAGCGCACCTCGCTGTTCCAGCTCATCAGCGTCGGCCGCAGCCGCTGCAACGACGAGCGCGGCATCCGCTTCGTCAACCAGTACGGTGGCGAGCGCGTCTATCAGCTCGACGCCAAGGAGCTCGGCCTCAACGACATCAAGGACAGCGTGAGCGAGTACTTCAACCACCTGATCTTTGCCCCGATCCTCAACAATGTGTACATGCGTGCACTCTCTGCAGTCACCCACAAGGACTACATGACGCGTCGCTACATGTGGAAGCTGGACTACTAGGGGATAGAGCGGCCTAACAGCTCGATGTCCTCATAAGTTGTGGTGGAATAGTTCCTGTTTGGGGGTTTGAAGCCTCTATTTAGGAACTATTTCACCGCAACCGCCCAGTAATCCGCTGGGGACGGAGGAAAACGGATCACTTTTCCGCTCGCCGATTTGTGCCTTGAAAAATGTATATAACGACTATAACGTAGTATGAAACTTATTGGAAACAATACCGAGGAGGCTGCGTTGAAGAAAAGCAATCTGGGCTATGTGCTGGTGCTGATCGCCGCGCTTATGTGGGGCACCATCGGAATCTTTGTTAACGGAATATCGGCCCTGGGTGTTTCGTCTCAGAGCATGGCGGCCTTTCGCCTGTTGTCGGGTGCTGTCTTAATGGCTCCGGTCTTGGCATTCATGGGTTGCCAGGGAGGTGCTCGTGAGGGAAAGGCATCGGGTCCCCTGGCACTGTTCAAGGCAAGTCCTAAAGAGCTTGTTCCCTGTGCGCTTCTTGGCATTATCGGCCTCGCCACCGCTAACACGCTTTATTACGAGTGCATGGGCGAGGTGGGCATGTCCACGGCCTCGGTGCTGCTCTACACCTCGCCGGTGTTTGGCGTCATGCTCGGCCGCGTGCTTTATCGCGAGGATGTGACTCCCAACAAGCTCGTTGCCATCGCTTTTAACATCGGTGGCTGTGTACTTGCAGTGACCGATGGCGACCTTTCCGGTTTTCATTTTTCGGTTTGGGGCGTCACGTCGGGCGTGATTGCGGGCTTTTGTGGCGCGTCGCTCGCGGTGTTTAGCCGGATAGCAACCAAGACGGTCCACCCGCTGGCTGTCACGTTTTGGGGCCTTGTTTTTGGCGGTGCGGTTATGGCGGCTATCGCGGCTCCGTGGCCAGATGTCGCCGCGGCAATGTCGCCACAGCTGCTGCTGCTGTTCCTTGGCTTTGGACTCATCCCCACAGCTGTGGCCTATGTCTTATATATGCAGGGTCTGTCCATGGGGCTCGAGACGTCGAAAGTTCCCGTCGTAATGTCATTCGAGACGGTCGTCACCGTACTGCTGGGCATTGGTGTCTACGCCGAGCCCGCCGGCGCGATCAAGGTCCTGGGCATCGTGCTGGTGCTCGCGTCCATCCTGATCATGAACACCGACTTCTCCAGGCTGCGCAACAGCGTCATTGTCAAACGTATTGTCGAGAGCATGACCTTTAAGCCCAACGCGTGGTGGACCGAAAAATCTCAGGACATGGATCTGTTTAAGGAACGCACTGGCATCGCGCTGGAGCCCACCGTGCAGGAAAGCCCCTGGTACTTCGTGCGATAGAGGATTGTGCACGGCGTCTGGCCTGGGGTTATCCAGCCAGCGCCGGCCTATCCAGCCCCAACGTTTCAAGTACGTTAAACCCGTCAACGGTCGATTTTCACCCGCGAACGGTCTTTATACTAATTAGCAATATAAGCAACGTATAAGACGTTATAATGACCATAACGAAAAGGAGGAGGCAAGATGAATCAGATCATTCTCGCATCTCATGGCGGCCTGGCCGCAGGCGCCAAAGACACGCTCGAGATGGTTCTCGGCGACGTGTCGAACGTCCACGTCGTGTCGCTTGCTCGTGACGACAAGGAGCCCATCACCAACAAGGTGGACGCCATGATCGCCACGTTCAACGCGGACGACACCGTCTATGTGCTGACCGATATGCTCGGCAGCTCGGTCAACAACAGCATGGTCGAGCTTTCCAAGAACGGCACGAAGTTCACGGTTGTCAGCGGTTTCAATATTCCGCTGGCGCTGACGCTCGCTATGAGCCCCGCCCCCATCAAGGGTGCCGAGCTCGCGGCCCTCATCAACGAGGCCCGCACCGGTCTGACCAACCCCAACGCACCGGTCGAGGCCGTCGCGGCTCCCGCCAAGAAGGCCAAGGCGTCCCGTCACAGCTCCGGTCCCGCCAAGATCGTCCTCGCACGTCTTGACTACCGTCTGCTGCACGGCCAGGTCGTCTTTACCTGGACCACCAAGGTTCAGGCCGAGCGCATCATCGTCGTCGACAACGCTGCCGCCAACGATGAGATCAAGAAGGGCGCTCTTAAGCTGGCCAAGCCCCAGGGCGTGCGCCTGAACGTCTTCACCGTCGAGCGTGCCCTCGCCAAGATGGACAAGCTCAACACCCTCGGCGAGCGCGTCATGTTCGTCTTTGGCAACACGGCCGAGATGCTGCAGTTCTGCCAGGGCTACAAGCTCGACGCCATCAACCTGGGCGCCACCGCCAACCACGACGGTGCCGATCAGATCGGCGGCAAGGACAGCTCCGTCTTCCTCGACGCCACCCAGAAGGCCGACGTCAACCAGCTGCTCGACATGGGCATCAAGCTCTACGTCCAGCAGACCCCTACGTATCAGAGCGTCGACATCGACGCCAAGCTGTAATCAACCAGGCTTTTGCCTGACTGAAAGGAGAAGGGTATGAATACGTTCATCAGTGCGGTGCTCGTCGGCCTCGTCGGCGTGTTCTGCATGTGGGACTCCCGCCTGCTCGGTCGTCTTAACTTCGAGCAGCCCCTCGTTGGCGCTACGCTCGTCGGTCTGCTGCTGGGCGATGTGCCCACCGGCCTTGCCGTCGGTGCCGCCGTCGAGCTCGTGTCCATGGGCCTGGTGCAGGTCGGCGCCGCCGTTCCGCCCGATATGGTCCTGGGCGGCATCGTGGCAGCTGCCTTCGCGTGCCTGACCGATGCTTCTGCTGAGACCGCCATGACGATCGCCATCCCGGTCGCCGTCCTGGGTCAGCTCCTCGGCATCGTGTTCCGTTCCATCATCGCCGCCCTCACCCATGTGGCCGATAGCGCGATCGATAACGGTAACTTCAAGACCGCCTACCGTATGCACATCTGCGCCGGCTCCGGTCTGTACGCCATCATGTACTTCCTGCCGATCTTCCTGGCCGTCTTTGTTGGCACCGACCTGGTTCAGGCCATCGTCAACATGGTTCCCGAGTGGCTGTCCACTGGTCTTAACGTTTCGACCAAGATCATGACCGCCTACGGCTTGGCCCTGCTGCTCACCATGATGATCAAGAAGGGTATGACTCCGTTCCTGTTCATCGGTTTCCTGCTCGCCGCTTACCTCAACCTGTCCGTCATCGCGGTCGCTCTGATCGGTGTGTGCCTGGCTGTCGTCTTCATGGGCTTCAAGTTCAACGGTTCCCATGCAGCCGCCGGTGTCGATTCCGACTACGATCCGCTCGAAGACGACGAAGACTAAGGAGGAACACACTATGGCAACCGCAACCAAGGACGTGTCCCTGAACAAGAAGGTCAGCCAGTTCTTCTGGCGCTCCTGGGCCATCCAGGCCTCTTGGAACTACGAGCGTCAGATGAACATGGGCTTCCTCTACGGCATGGTTCCCACGCTCGATCGCCTCTATCCGGACGAGTCCGACCCCAAGCAGCTTGCTGCTAAGAAAGAGGCTTACCACCGTCACATGGCGTTCTACAACTGCACCCCGCAGACGAGCGCTTTCATCCTGGGCCTCGCCGCCTCCATGGAGGAGGAGTACGCCAAGGATCCCGAGAACTTCAACCCCGATTCGATTAACGCGGTCAAGACCTCCCTTATGGGCCCGCTTTCCGGCATCGGTGACTCCTTCTTCCAGGGCACCATCCGCGTTATCGCCTTTGGCTTGGGCGTTCAGCTGGCTCAGCAGGGCTCCATCATGGGCCCGATCCTGGCCCTTCTCATCTCCATCGTCCCCTCCGTGCTGATTACTTGGTTCGCAGCCAAGATGGGCTATCAGGGCGGCCACGAGTACCTGAGCAAGCTTCAGGGCGGCGACCTCATGGAGAAGCTCATGTATGTCTGCGGCATCGTGGGTCTTATGTCCGTGGGCGGCATGATCGCCACGCTGATCGGCGCCACCACCCCGCTGCAGTTCGCTGACGGCACCGTCGTTATCCAGGACATCCTGGACAGCATGATGCCCCAGATGATCTCCCTTGGCCTCACCGGCCTTATGTACTGGCTTATCAAGAAGAACGTCAACACCGGTTGGCTTCTCGTGATCGCCATTGTGGGCGGCATCGCCCTCTCCGCGGTCGGCATCCTGGCCTAGTCGCGACTAAGCGCCTAACCGCTTTCCCCCGGGGGCCTGCCTGGCATCCCATACCCCAGGCAGGCTTCCATCCCTAAATGTGTCAAAGGGCAGTCCCTTTGACACATCCTCAACGGACCGGCGACTCGGTCCAAATCACGGTAACCCTGCGAGCGCCCGGCAATGTGGCGCCGCAAAAATTGAAAGGAATGTGTCAGATGTACGAGATCGACCTTAACCTCCCTAAGCAGATCGTCGCTGACGTCCTGTCCAACCACGAGATCCACAGCGTCGCCTTCGTCGGCTGCGGTGCCTCCATGTCCGACCTTTACCCCGCCAAGTACTTCCTGGCCAACAACACGGACAAGCTGAACGTTCAGATCTTCACCGCTAACGAGTTCAACTACGACACGCCTTCCTGGGTCAACGAGCACACCTTCGTGATCACCTGCTCCCTCGGTGGCTCCACGCCCGAGACCGTCGAGGCCAACAAGACCGCCAAGAAGCACAACTGCCCGGTCGTCTCCCTCACCAACAAGGCTGGCTCCGCTCTGACCGTCGACGCTGACTACGTCATCGTTCACGGCTTCCACGCCAACTTCGCTGCCAAGTGCGAGAAGCCCGGCTACGCCATCGCTCTTGCTGTCGAGATCCTTCAGCAGACCGAGGGCTATGACCACTACGAGGACATGATCACCGGCCTCACCAACGTCTTTGAGCTCTGCGAGAACGCTGCTCAGTCCTGCAAGAAGCTCGCCAAGAAGTTCGCCGAGGACTTCAAGGACGACAAGATGATCTACTTCATGGCTTCCGGTGCCTCCGAGAAGATGGCTTATTCTCACGCCGCCTTCCTGTTCACCGAGATGCAGTGGATCGACGCCGCCGCCTACAACACCGGTGAGTACTTCCACGGCCCGTTCGAGGTTTCCACCGAGGGTAAGCCCTACGTCTTCTTCATGTCCGATGGTGCCACCCGTCCGATGGACGCCCGCGCCCTCACCTTCCTTAAGCGCATGGGCGCCAAGGTCGCTCTGATCGACTCCAAGGACTACGGTCTGGCCGACGCCGTGCCGGCAAGCGTCGTCACCTACTTCAACCCGCTGCTGCACCTCGCCGTTATGCGCGAGTACGGCAACCAGATCGCCGAGGCCCGTCAGCACCCGCTGACCATGCGTCGCTACATGTGGAAGCTTTCCTACTAATCACAAGTAAGTAGACCTTACGGGTTGATTGAGAGGGGATGGGGTTTTGCCCCGTCCCCTTTTTTGCTTTGGGGAGGGCGTGTCTGTCGCGTCGCAAAACACCAGATAAAACCTACCAAAATAAACCTGTCCCTTTTTGGCAGGTGGGAGGAGATGCGTATGATCAAGGCAGTGCTGTTTGACATGGACGGCGTGCTGGTCGATACCGAGTGGTTCTACAACCGCCGTCGCGTGGCGTTTATGGAAGAGAAGGGGTTCCATTTTGACGAGATCCCCGATCTTTCGGGGTCTAACGAGCCTGCCATTTGGAAGTCGCTGGTGCCCGACGATATTGAGCTGCGCGAGCGCCTGCGCGTGGAGTACAAGCAGGTCTACAGCCCGGTTCACCCCGTTCCGTATGCCGAGCTGCTCAACGAGCAGACGGAGCCGGTGATGCGCGAGCTGCACGAGCGCGGCGTGAAGTGCGCCATCGCAAGCTCGTCCTATCGTGAGTTGATTGACGAGCTGGTGGAGATTGCGGGTATCGCCGACGTACTGGACTACACCATCAGCGGTCACGAGTGCAGTGCGTTTAAGCCCGACCCCGAGATCTACCTGCGTGCCATGGAGGCGCTGGGTATGGAGCCTGCCGAGTGCCTGGTTATCGAGGACTCGCCTTTGGGTATCGAGGCCGGCAAGCGCTCCGGCGCCCGCGTCCTGGCACTGCGTCCGCACGAGGGCGTCAACTTGGATCAGTCCGCCGCTGATGCCATCATCGATAGCCTCGCTGACATTCTGACCGCTTTATAGCGTCAATTCGCTACGAGAAGTACCGATTCACGCGTCTTTTGCGGCAGATGGGCTCATTTTGGCTTCGATTTGATCCGTTTGGCTCCGACTCAGACTAAGTGAGTAGACTTTTCGGCTCAGGCAGAGCACAAAGCGAATCTGCCTTAGTAAAACTGCAGGTCACAGAGGTGGCTGTTTTGGGTGTGCTCGACAGGTCGCGAATAGTCTACTCACTTAGATTTTGGGCTCTTTGGTTGGGGAGATGCTGGCTCGTTTTGGTTGTCGAGAGCGGGTGAATTGAAGCGCCCTTTCGCGCTCCATGCTACAATCGCCGACATGCCCCACAACTACATCTGCCTTCGAAAGGAGCCTACGTGGCGAACGCCATCGATCAGCTCACGGACCGCGTGCTCGTGCTCGGCCGCCTTACCATTGTCCGCCGCGCCATCACTGCTGTGGCGGTCACAATTTCCGCCGTTCTCCAGACATTCCTGATCCAGGCGTTCATTCGCCCCGCCGACCTGCTTCCGAGCGGTCTCACCGGCGTCGCGGTCCTGCTCGATCGCGTTACCTCGCTCGGCGGCGTTCATATCGACATCTCGCTCGGCATGCTCGCGCTCAACATCCCCGTGGCGCTTCTGTGTTGGAGCGGCATCAGCAGGCGCTTCGTCATCTTCTCGATGATGCAGGTCGTGCTTTCGTCGCTGTTTCTCAATATCTTTCACTTCGCCCCGTTTTTGGGCGACAAGATCATGCTCATCATTTTTGGCGGCGTGGTCTCGGGCCTGGGCGCTGCCATCGCGCTTAAGTCCGGCGCATCCACCGGCGGTACCGACTTTATCGCGTTGTGGGTCTCCAACCACACGGGCAAGACCATCTGGGGCGTCATCTTTGGTTTTAACTGCTTTATCCTGGCGATCTTTGGCTTTATGTTTGGCTGGGACAACGCGGCGTACTCCATCGTGTTCCAGTTTATTTCGACCAAGACCATCGACAGCTTCTACCGCCGCTATGACCGCGTAACGCTGCAGATCACGACGCGCAAGGCGGACGAGGTCATGAACGCCTATATCGACCATTTTCAGCACGGCATCAGCTGCGCCGAGGTCGTTGGCGGATACAGCCGCGAAAAGATGTACCTGCTGCACACCGTTGTCTCGACCTACGAGAGTCAGGACATTATCAAGTTGGTGTGCGACATTGATCCCGGCGCAGTGATCAATGTGTTCCACACGCTTAACTTTGTGGGCGGCTGGTGGGGCGGTCATGTCGACGAGCCCATGCCTACGGCCGTACCCGATCCCGACAAGCCCGCGCGCATGGCCAGCAGGCAGGCGCGCCTCAGCGAGCAGGACAGCCTGCAGCAGGACGACGGCAAGTAGGGTTTTGGCATTTTGCCGGCCTGGCCAATCCTGTCCGCTTGAGCCTCCCGAAAGCCTCGCTGCTTTCGGGAGGCTCTCGTTTGCCCAGATAAAACCTACCAAAATGAAGCTGTCGCTTTTTGGTAGGGAGGGTGTATCGTTTTATCAATATGAGGTAACATGAAACTAGACGTTATATACGTATTAGTTATTTCAATATTTCGATAAGAGTGATTAGATATGCCTGCGCCCAAAAATGCACCGCTTTACCAGCAGATTTACGACGAAATCAAGGACGCGATCGAGAAAGGTGTTTATGCACCCAAGGAGCGTATTCCGTCCGAGCTTGAGCTAGCCGAGCAGTACGACGTGAGCCGCATTACGGTGCGCCGCGCCGTCGAGGAGCTGTGCTCCGATGGCTACCTGGTTAAGCAGCAGGGCCGTGGCACCTTTGTCTCCACGCCGCACATCAACCGCCAGTTCCACGCCTCGACGCTGCAGACGTTTACCGCGCTGTGTGCCGACAACGGCATGAAGGCCGGCGCGCATGTGGTCGATCGCCAGATTGTGCCGGCGCGCCAAAACGAGATGGAGTTCTTTGGCCTGCAGAAAGATGCGCTGCTGCTGCATATCAAGCGCGTGCGTACGGCCGACGGCGAGCCCATCTTTGAGGAGAACATCTTTGTGCCGTTTGACGCCTACCGTGAGCTGTTGACGGCCGATCTTGAGGACAAGTCGATTTTTGCCGAGGTCGAGCGTGTTGGCGGAACGCCGATTGCATCGGTTGGCTACCGCACGGTCGAGGCCGTTCGTGCCAATGCCGAGCAGGCGGCCGAGCTGGGCATTGCCCCGCACGATCCACTGCTCAATCTGCGTGCCGGCTTTACCGGTCCCAATGGCGAGCCGGTCCTGATGGGTAAGCAGTACTACGTGGGTAGCCGTTACGTCATGGTCATGTAGGTTGCGGCGTTTTACCAAACGCCGCAACCGCTCGACGCTGCAAGCCCGCCAGAGCGGCAATCTGCAGAATGAGCGTGGATAATCTCCCGTTTTTGGCTTGGTGACGGGCCCAAAGTGGGAGATTATCCACGCTCATCCGGAAAGTGTCCAAAAATCCACGCTCGTTCCTTTCGGATTGCGCCGCCCGTGGCCGGCAACCGTGGGGCACCGGTCCGCGTGGCGGCGTATAATCGGCGGCAGATGACTTGGACGTTAGGAAACCATGACCGATAGCATGCAGCAGATGGCGCTCGACACGCTCGGCGCCTATTTTGGCTACACCTCGTTTCGCCCGGGGCAGGACCGCATGGTCGATGCGATCCTTGCCGGTCGCGATGCGCTGGGTGTTATGCCCACAGGCGCCGGCAAGTCCATTTGCTACCAGGTGCCCGCGCTCATGCTGCCCGGCATCACCTTTGTGGTGAGTCCGTTGCTCTCCCTTATGGAGGACCAGACCCGTGCGCTGCTCGCGGCGGGCGCGCGACCCAGCTATCTCAACTCCAGCCTTACTCCGGCCCAGCAAAATACCGTGCTCAAGCGGGCGCGCGAGGGCCGCTACCAGCTTATGTACGTGGCGCCCGAGCGCCTGCTCGAGCCGCGCTTTTTGGCCTTTGCGCAGGAGGTCGCAGCGGACGGCGGCATTGGCGCGCCGCTCGTGGCCATTGACGAGGCCCACTGCGTGAGCCAGTGGGGCCAGGATTTCCGCCCCGCCTACCTGCAGATTCGCGAGTTCATCGATTCCCTGCCGCAGCGCCCTATCGTGGCAGCCTTTACCGCTACGGCGACCGAGCGCGTGCGCACGGACATTCAGCAGATGCTCGGCCTGCAAAACCCCGCGACGGTGGTGACGGGCTTCGATCGCAAGAACCTCTACTTTGGCTGCGAGGAGATGGGCGACAAGGCCAAGGCCGCGTGGGTGCGCGACTATGTGATCGCGCATTCGAGTGAGAGCGGCATCGTATATTGCTCGACCCGCAAGACCGTCGATGCGCTGGCCGGCGAGCTTGCCGAGGCGCTGGGTCCCAGCGGCATTCGCGTGGGCCGCTACCATGCCGGCATGGGCAACGATGCCCGTCGCCAAAGCCAGCGCGCCTTTATCGACGACGATATTCAGGTGATGGTCGCCACCAACGCCTTTGGCATGGGCATCGACAAGCCCAACGTGCGCTACGTCATCCACAACAACGTGCCCGAGAGCATCGAGGCCTACTACCAGGAGGCGGGCCGTGCCGGCCGCGATGGCGATCCGGCCAGCTGCCACCTGCTGTGGAACGGTAACGATTTTCGCATGCGTCGCTTTTTGATCGACCGCGGCGATGCAGCCGACGAGGCGCTCGACGACGAGCAGCGCGCGTGGGCGCTCCAGAATCGATATCGCCTGCTCAACCAGATGGAAGGCTACTGCAACACCACCGGCTGCCTGCGTGAATACATGCTGCGTTACTTTGGCGACGAGGCCGCGGCCGAGCATGCGGCCGTGGGCGGCACCGCTGCGGACGACGCCGAGGGCTGTGGCAACTGCAGCAACTGCCTCATGCAGTTCGAGGTCGAGGACGTCACCGATATGGCCCGCGCTGCCGTGCGCTATGTGGCCACGCGACCCATGCGCTTTGGCAAGTCGCTGATCGCTGATGTGCTCCACGGCGGCAACACCGAGCGCATTCGCCAGATGCATCTGGACGAGGACCGCGGCTATGGTGAGCTGTCGAGCGAATCGGTCGGGCGCATCAAGGACATCATCGGCCAGCTGTGCGGCCGCGGTTATTTGGCCACCTCGCAGGGGCAGTACCCGGTCGTGGGCCTGGGTCCGCGTGCCGGCGAGGTCGAGGACGAGGCGTTTGCCTTTACCGTTAAGCGTCGCGCGTCCAAGCGCAAGGCCTCGGCCCGTGCTCGCCGTGCGGTGGATTTGCTGCGCGAGGAGGCCGAGCTGGATCAGCGCCCGCGCGTGGGCGACGATGCCGAGCTGTTCGAGCGCCTGCGTACCCTGCGCAAGGAGATCTCGACCGAGCTGGAGATGGCGCCGTACATGGTCTTTTCCGACAAGGCCCTGCGCGGTCTGTGCCGCCTACGCCCGCAGACGCGCGACGAGCTTATCCAGGTCAACGGCATCGGCGAGAAAAAGGCCGACGCCTTTGGCGAGCAGTTTATGGCGGCGATTGAAGAGTTTGAGTCCGAGCATGCACGGAATGGAGCATAACGATGACATCCGACGATAAAACCGAGCGCACTGAGGTGTCCGCCGTGCCGCTGTACCAGCAGGTTATGGACGACCTAAAGGGCGAGATCGCGCGTGGCGTGTACGCATCCGGCTCGCGCATTCCTTCCGAGATGGAGCTCGCGAAGTCTTATGGCGTGGGGCGCGTCACCGTGCGCCGCGCCGTCGAGGAACTGTCGCGCGCGGGGTATCTCAACCGCCAGCAGGGGAGGGGCACGTTTGTGTGCGCGCCCAAGCTCAAGCGCAAGATTGTCCAGAAGGGTGACGTCCAGAGCTTTTCCGAGGGCTGCGCTGCCAACGACATGGTGGCCGGAGCACGCCTGGTGTCGCGCACGGTGGTTGCGGCGACGCGCGAGGACGCGGCGTTTTTTGGGGTGGAACCCGGCTGCGAGCTCATCGTTGTCGAGCGCGTGCGCACGGCAGACGGCGTGCCCGTCATGCTCGAGAACAACGCCTTTGTGCTGGCCGACCATCCCTATCTGCAGACGCTTGCCGACAAGGACCTCACGGACAATTCCATCTTTGCGCTCGTTGCCGAGCATTCGGGCCGTGCGCCGCTCAAGTCCGACCCCTGTACGGTGGAGATTGCGCTTGCCGATGCTCAGGCGGCCTCGCTGCTGGAGGTGCCGGTCGGCGAGCCGCTCTTCTATATGGAGGCGTACTTTACCGATGAGGACGAGCGGCCCTTGCTGCTCGGGCGCCAAAAGATCGTGGGCTCGCGCTACGTGTTCGACATCTAACGTCCACAGATAGAACAATATAGAACAAATTTGGTGAAATGACTTCACGGGCGTCGTCGTGCGTGCTATATATAGGACAACATAGAACGACAGCAGGTACAAGCCGCCGTCGTTCAGAACCGCCACACAAGGAGGAGCATCACCATGAACGCACACGATCTGATTCAGGAAATTATCGAGCGCAAGGGCAAGATTGAGAACGTCTTTTGGATCGCCTGCGGCGGTTCGATGATCGACCTGATGCCGGCCAACGAGCTGCTCAAGCGCGAGGCAACCACGTTTACCTCGACGGTCTACACGGCGCGCGAGTTTTGCCTGATGGCCCCCAAGAGTCTTGGCGAGAGGCCGCTCGTCATCGCCTGCAGCCACAGCGGCAACACGCAGGAGGTCGTCGACGGCTGCGAGATGGCGCTGGCGGCCGGCGCCGAGGTCGTGGCCATGACCGACTGCGAGGGCTCAAAGATCGATAACGGCAAGTGGACTACCTGGGTCTATCCGTGGGGCGAGGGCGTGCCGCAGGCCGAGGTACCGCAGGGTATCGGCGCTCTGATCGCCGCCGAACTGCTCGACCAGCAGGAGGGTTACGAGGCGCTTGCCGACATGTACGCCGGTCTTAAGCAGATGGATGCCCTGCTGCCCGCTGCCCGCGAGAAGGTCAACGCCGAGCTGGGCGATCGCTTTGCCGAGCTCTGCCAGCAGCACAAGTTCTTCTATATCCTGGGTTCCGGCCCCAACTTTAGCCAGACCTACGCCATGGCCATCTGCTCGCTCATGGAGATGCAATGGCAGCACTGCTGCTATATCCACTCCGGCGAGTACTTCCACGGCCCGTTCGAAGCCACCGAGCCCGGCGTGTTCTACTTTGTGCAGCTCGGATCGGGCGAGTGCCGCCCCATGGAGGAGCGTGCACTCGCGTTCCTCAACACGCACACCGATACAGTCATGGTGCTCGATGCGCTCGAGTACGGCGTGGGCGAAGTGCCTGCCAGCGTGCGTTCGTTCCTGGAGCCGATCTTCTTCTACAACATGAGCTGCGAGCTGCGCGCCGCGCGCGGCAAGGTGTTCGACCACAGCCCCGAGGTTCGTCGCTACATGGGTATCGAGCAGTACTAATCGAGCGGTATTAAGTTACCGGGATAACAACTTCTCACGTCGGGGCCTACGCTAAGCGCAGGCCCCGTTTGCGTTGCGATGACCGGTTTTGTTTGTTGGAAAACGAAGTCAAATACTTTTCCCGAGAAGTGAACGACCTATTTTGGACCCTCGAAGCATCGACACTTTTTGGCGCCAAAACCGCAGGAAAATCTCAATGAAACTGCAGGAAATGGCTCCCATAAAGTGTCGATGCTCCGGGGGCTCGATTTTACTCGTTCACTTCTCGGGGAAAGTATTAGACCTAAATGTGCGAGCGTGTTGTATGAGTCGAAAAGCGGGCCGCGCCGGGGATTTCCGGCGCGGCCCGCTTAGTATCACGCTTAGATTCGCAAGGTTGCGGCAGCCGGCGGCCTACTTCGCGTCGTATGCCTCGGCATCCCACCAGTCGAGCTGGGCGATATTGTCGCGGATGTGCTGGCAGCTCTTGTGGAAGCCCTCAAGCTCGTACTCGGACAGGTCGAGCGTGTAGACCTCCTCGACGCCCTCGGCGCCGATCACGCACGGCAGGGAGGTGAAGATGCCCTCCTCGCCATACTGGCCGGTCATAAGCGTAGAGGCCGAAAGCACGGCGTGCTCGTTGTGAAGCACGGCGGCGCAGACGCGCGCGGCGGAGTTGGCGACGGCGTACTCGGTGCACTGCTTGCCCTGGTAGGTCACATAGCCGCCCTTGCGTGCAAGCTCCTCGACCTCCATGTGGTCGAAGGCGTACTTGTCGGGGTTCTCGGCCTGAAGCTCGTTAAGGCTCTTGCCGGCGATGGTCGCGGCCTTAAAGGCTGCCAGTTGGCTAAAGCCATGCTCGCCGATCATGTAGGCGTCGATGGACTTGGGGCTCACACCGACCTTCTTGGAGATCTCGGTGTGCAGGCGGGCGGAGTCCAGGCCGCAGCCCGAGCCGATGATCTTCTTGGGATCGTAGCCGGTCAGGTGCCACAGCTCGGTGCACACGACGTCGCAGGGGTTGGAGATGCTCACGAAGATGCCGTCAAAGCCGGCGTCGACGATACGCTTGGCAAAGGTGCGGGCGGCATCGGTGGTAAAGAACAGCTCGCCGTCGCGGTTGCCGGCGGCCAGCGCGACCTTGCCGGCGGCGTTGACGATGACGTCGCAGCAGGCCAGCTCCTCGTAGCGGTCGTAGCAGTTGACGATTTTGGTATTGTACGGGACAAACGAAAGGGAGTCGCGCAGGTCCTGGACCTCGGACGTAACCTTGGCCTCGTTGATATCGCACAGGTACAGCTCATCGGCAATGCCCTGCATGAGCAGGCTGTTGGTGACATGTGCTCCTACGTGGCCCTGGCCGACCACGCCGATCTTACGCGTCTGGAACATATATGTATCCTTTCGACCGAGTTTTTTGCGTCGGACCATTGTAGCGTCCAGCTGTCACTTTGCTAGGCTAAAGCGCCATAGATTTTTTGGGCATGCCTTAATCTCTACTTTTGGAGTGATTTGGGCCGCTGACGGCATCGCTGGGCGATGTGCTCGCGCGGATGGGGCCGGTCGTTGTACCATAGCTGCAACTGACTCATAAGGAGCATCCATGCCCATTCGCATCCCCGACGCCCTCCCTGCCGCCGCGCAGCTCGAGAGCGAGAACATCTTTGTCATGACCGAGTACCGCGCGCTGCACCAGGACATCCGTCCGCTGCGCGTGCTCATCCTCAACCTCATGCCCACCAAGATCGCCACCGAGACGCAAATTATGCGCAAGCTCTCCAACACGCCGCTGCAGGTGGAGGTGGACCTGCTGCGCACTAAGACGCACGAGGCCACGCACGTGAGCGCCGGCCACCTGGAGACGTTCTATCGCACGTTCGACGACATCCGCGACATCCACTACGACGGCCTGATCATCACGGGCGCGCCGGTGGAGCAGATGCCGTTCGAGGAGGTCGACTACTGGCCCGAGCTCTGCCAGATCATGGATTGGTCCACCACGCACGTGCACTCTACGCTGCACATTTGCTGGGGCGCGCAGGCGGGGCTCTACCATCATTACGGTATCCAGAAGTACGACCTGCCGGCAAAGGCGAGCGGCGTGTTCGAGCATTATCTGGTGAAGCCGCAAAGCCCGCTGGTCCGCGGCTTCGACGACCGTTTCTATGCCGTGCACTCGCGCAACACCGATGTGCGCCGCGAGGACGTGGAGGCCGAGCCGCAGCTTGAGGTCGTGGCCGTATCCGACGAGGTGGGCCTGTACATCGTCAAGTCGACCGACAGCCGCCGCTTCTTTGTATTTGGCCATCCCGAGTACGATACCGACACGCTGCGCCTGGAGTACGAGCGCGACGTGAAGCGCGGGCTCAACCCCCAGGTGCCGGCGCATTACTTCCCGAACGACGACCCCGCCGCTGAGCCGCGCAACGTCTGGCGCAGCCAGGCTCAGCTGTTCTACACCAACTGGCTCAACTATTACGTCTACCAGACCACGCCCTACGACCTAGCCCGCGCCGGCGAGGAGCACTAGGCCGTCGGGATGTGCGTCAGCCGTTAGGCGCTGATGATGTGGGGTAGCGGCAGGTCGTGGGCGTCGGTGGGAACGTGGTCGACACGCTGCTCGTCAAAGGCGATGCCGATGATTTGACATGCGGGTGAGAGCATGGGCAGGTAGCGGTCATAGCAGCCGCCGCCGTAGCCCAGGCGCGCGCCGGCGCGGTCGAAGGCTACGAGCGGCACGACGACCATGTTGAGAGCTTCGGCAGACGCGATGGGGAAGCGGCTGCTGTCGATGTCCGTGGCCGCGAAGGCCCGCGTGGGGTGGGCGATAAACGGTGCCGCGGATGCGTCGTCGACAGCAACTGCCCGCATGCACATACGCTGGCCACAAGCTGCGGCATCAATTGTCGAGAGCATGCACGGATAGGCCACGCGCCAGCCGCGCGCGGCGGCCGCTGCGGCAAACGCGGCAGGGTCGACTTCGGAACCCATCGCGGCATAGACGGCAACGGTGTGCGGCGCCGCGGCATCCGAGCGATCCAACAGCTCAACAAGCCGCGCACAGATAGCGGCAGACTTCGCCGCCCGCACATCCAAATCAATCGCATCGCGCCGAGCAAGCGCCGTCCGCCGCAACTCAGCCTTGTCCATCCCAGCCTCCTCTAGCAAACCTACCAAAAAGGGACAGGTTTATTTTGGCAGGTTTTATCTGGGCAAACACCCAAACCACCACACAAACCATCGCAAAGGGAGCAGTTCATGAACACCTTCGTGGTGGTTTTGACGAAGGGCGGGTGTTCGCGGCGGTTTGTCTCGATCTGTAACAGTAACTCGGCAAAATTGGACTTAGATGTTACAGATTGAGACAAAGGGTCGGCGTCATCCGAAAACGTCTCGATCTGTAACATCTGGAGTCGATATTGCCGCCTAGATGTTACAGATTTAGACAAACTGGTGGGACGGGCTGAGCTGCCCCGCCTAAGTTGAGGCAAAAGAAAAAGGTAGATTTTCAGGCATGTCCCAAAAATCTACCTTTGTGGTTAGCCCAGCAGGTCGACTACGTTAAAGCCAGCGTTGCTCTTGGCGATGACGTCGCGGCCGCCGAAGACACAGGTTGGCGACTCGGCTGCGATGCGTGTCACGTCGGCGCCGAGCGAGCGCAGCTCACCGGGCGTGGCGGCGAGCATCTGGGCGCGGCGCTCCTCGCGTGCGTGCGGATCGAGTCCGGCCAGGTAGGTCGTGTTGCGGCGCTTGGTGAGCGCGTACGGCTTCACCGGCGCGTCCATGCCGCTCACGCAGCTCACGATAAAGCCCTCAAAGGCGGCCTCGTCGGGCTCAAAGCTGCCGAGCCATTCGCCTGCGCGTTCCACGCGCTCAATCGAAGGATCGACCGCCGGGTCGCGGTAGGTGTAGAACGCCGCCTGGCGCTCGCCGGCAGCGCGGAATCCGCAGCCGTACGCGCCGCCCTTCACGCGGATCTCGTTCCACAGATAGTCGTAGGAGAGCGCGTTGGCGGCAACCGCCCAGGCGCCCGTCACGTCGATGCCCAGGCGACGCGGGTCGCACGCGCTTGCCGCAAAGCAGATGTCGCTGGGGATGACAAAGGCCTCGTGGCGGTCGCGCGGCTCCGGTACCACGAGCGTGCCGCTGCCGGCATCGGCGCCGTCGCCAGCGCCCAGCCCCAGATCGTCCGCGGCGGCCCAGTATGCGTTAAAGTCCTCGTCGCTGCCGGTAAAGCTCGCCATGCAGCCATCGGCCACAAAGATGCGGCCTGCCAGCTCGGCAAGTTTGGCGCGCAGGTCGTCCAGGCGCTCGTCAAAGTGGTCGAGCAGATCGCGCAGGAACAGGTAGAAGTCCACGCCCGAAAGCTGCTCGCGCACCATGGCCGAGGGCGAGCTGTAGCTCATCGCGCGACCGAGTGCCGCCGAGTGACCGTTGTTGATAAAGCCCTGCTCAAGTCCAATGCGAATCTGCGTGAGCACGTCGCGCACGCGGTCGGCGTCGGCATCGAGCAAAAGCGTGCTCGACCACACCTCGCGCGGCAGGCTCGCTAGCGCATCGATCTTCTCGGACAGGGCGCCGGCGCTCACCAGCAGGTAGGGACGCACACCGTCCACGTCGGGCTGGGTCATGACCTCGGTCGTAAAGCTCAAAAAGCCCAGCTTGCCGGCGAGCACGTTGTCGAGCTCCTCGGCCGAATGCTCGCGTGTGGGCAGCTGCTTGAGCAGGCGGCAGAGCAGCGTCACGTAGGGCAGGTCCTCAAATGCGACGCAGCTCAGGTCGAAGTATTGCATGGCGTAGGCCAGGCGGTTGGTGGGGATGCCGTGGCGCAGGCAGGGGATGGGAGCAGTGGTGTCCACGACGAGCGGCGGCTCGGGGCGCGCCTCGCCAATGTCGGATACACGCAGGCGCGGCAGCGTTGCCTTGTCCTCGGGCGTGTCCTCGGCCTCCTGCGCGGCACGTAGTACGGCCGTGCGCTCGACCACGTCCGCCAGCTCGGCATCGGACATGGAGTCGCGCTTGGCAGCCAGCTCGGCGGCCTCGGCACCCTCTGCACCCTCGACAGCGTCTACCGGAACCAGCTCGACCAGCGCCATATGGTCATTCTCCAGCACCAGCTCGCGCAGCAGGTCCTCAAAGTAGCTGCCGTCCAGCTCGCCGCGAAGCTCCTCGTACACCGGGCCGTACTTGAGCGCCAGCGTCGCGGCGTCGTCATCGTAGAGCCACGTGCTCAGCGCGTCGCACGCAATGGCCACGCCGTCGGCGATACCGTAGTCGCGCTGGCGCAGGTCGTATTCGTTGCTGCAGATGATAGCTTCCAGGCGCTCGCGCGGAACGCCGTGCTCACACAGGTCGCGGCAGGCGTCCTGGAACACGCGGCGCAGCTCGCGTGCCACACCGGGCCGCGCGTTTTGCAGCATGATGAGCTCGTAGGGCTGCAGGCTCTCGGCCGCGGTGTAGCTCACCACGTTGCCGCCCAGGTCGGCGGCCAGAATGGCCTTCTTAACCGGCGCCTCGTTGGAGCCCAGCAGCGCCTCGAACAGAATGTCCGCCGCGATCGTGCGCTTGCGGTCGAGCGCGCTGCCCAGCACCAGGCCCAGGCCCACCAGGGCGTTCTCGGGCGTGGTGGCCATCTCGACGCGCTTATACTCGCAGGTCACGGGCGTCTGCACGCCCAGCGGATTGGGCGCCAGCGTGGACGGGTCCTCGCCGGCGGCAGCGGCTGCGTCCATGCGGCGACTCGCGGCACTCGACTGCGACAGATAGCGCTCGTCCAAAAAGGCCAGGGCGCGGTCCACGTCCAGGTCGCCATAGAGCGTGATATAGGAGTTAGAAGGATTGTAGTGGCGCGCGTGCGTGTCCAGGAACTGCTCGTAGGTGAGCGCGGGAATTGCGCGCGGGTCACCGCCGCTCTCGTGCGCATAGGCGGTGTCGGGATAGAGCGCGGCGTTGACGGCGTCGTCCAGCACGCTCATGGGGTCGGACAGCGCGCCCTTCATCTCGTTGAACACCACGCCGTTGTAGCGCAGCGTGCCCTCGCGCAGGCTCTCGGAGCTGCCGTCGCCCTCGCCCTCGGCGCCCTCCGGCAGGTCCAGCTCGTAGTGCCAGCCCTCCTGCTCAAAAATGGTGGGCTTGGTATAGATGGCCGGGTTGAACACCGCGTCCAGGTACACGTCCATCAGGTTGTACAGATCCTGCTCGTTGGTGGTAGCAACGGGGTAGATGGTTTTGTCGGGGTAGGTCATGGCGTTGAGGAACGTCTGCATGGAGCTCTTAATCAGGTCGACAAACGGCTCCTTGACGGGAAACTTGGCCGACCCGCACAGCACTGAGTGCTCAAGAATATGGAACACGCCGGTGGAATCGGCCGGCGGCGTCTTAAAGCCAATGGCAAAGGCCTTGTTTTCGTCGTCGCACGCCAGGTACAGCAGGTGAGCGCCCGAGGCAGTGTGGCGCAGCACGTAGGCGTCTGAATCGAGCTCGGGCACGGTCTCGCAGCGCTCGACGGCAAAACCGTGGCAGATGGTACCGGGTACCAGCAGCGCGGCAGCAGCGGCGCGCGGGTCGGTTGAGGTGGTGGGCATATGCAGTCTCCTTTGACGCCCCAGCGGGGGCGAATTGAGTCGAATCCTCGAGAGTATACCCATATGGGGCCGCGGCTCTGCGGCGAACTGAAGACGATGTCAGCGGATTGGGCATAGGCCCCGCGTGCCCGCCGAATGAGCGTGGATTTTCGGATGAAATAATCCGTCGCAGGTCCAAATGCCGTCCAATTATCCACTCCCGCACACCTTTCGTCTCCAACCGTGAGATGAGAGATAGACGAGAGACGTATACGAAAGATGGCTGTACAGCAAAGAGCCAAACAATTAATAGTGCTGTTTGGTTGGTGATTGTTTTTTCAGTAAAAACACTTACGAATAAAGCAAGTTGCAAACAGCTGCCCCCTTATTTCGTGCTCATTTTTAAGGCGAGAAATTGCCGCCATATGATCGGACGAGTTTCAACGATTGCGATTTAGTATTTGGCGCGGATGCGGTCGATTCCGATGAAACGCTAGTTGACCACGCGGTAGATTGTGCTTTCTCCCAGACGCCCCGGCAATGCGCAATAAGCCAGATAACGAAGCGATTACCGGCGCGTCTATCCATAGGGAATTCCGGGAAAGCTTCTGCGGACAGTCAAAAGATTCGTCGGCCCCAAGCGGATTAAAGGTATTTGCATAAGACGTCATTTAACTAGAGACGATGCATATTGAATCGTTCAATGAACTTGCACGCTGTGTCCAACAACGCCGATTGTTGTTTTAAGGGGCTTGATGAAAGAACAGGACCAAAATAGTACTTGCATAGTTAGTTATATAAAGTATTATAACGTTATGGGATGAATGAAGGGTTCATCTAAGTGAGTAAGGAGTAAGGGATGTTCAATTTCGATGAGCCTCGTTACGAGAAGGTTGTGAGCGATGCCCTCGCTCTCCGTCCTCAGATTGAGGCTGCCGTGGACAAGGTCTGCGAGCAGGGCTATTCCAACATCTTCTTCATCGGCTGCGGCGGCACCTGGGCCCACACGCTCCCGATGAAGTATTGGGTCGAGACCACCACGGCCGACGTCGACGTCCACTGCGAGATTGCCGCTGAGTTCCTCGCATGCCCGCCCAAGGCCTTCAACAAGGACTCGGTCTGCGTCTTCTCCACCCGTACCGGCACCACCCCCGAGATCATCGAGGCCGCCAAGTTCTGCCAGGAGCAGGGTGCCCGCACGCTGATGTACGTCTCCAACGACAACACCCCGGCCACCGAGTACGCCGATTACAAGTTCTTCAGCTTCGCCGAGGACGACGTCCTGTGCGAGGCCATCTACACCTACCAGATCACGCTGGTCGCCCGCTTCCTCAAGAACGCCGGCGCCTTCCCCAAGTACGACACCTTCATGGAGGAGTTCGGCAACATCGCCCCGTACCTCATCAAGGCCAAGGACGCCCAGGACGAGCGCTGCGCCGCCATGGCCGAGGACTTCAAGGACACCGACTACCACATGGTGATCGGCTCCGGCATGCTCTGGGGCGAGGCCTACGACTACGCCATGTGCATCCTCGAGGAGATGCAGTGGATCAAGACCAAGTCCATCCACGCCGCCGAGTTCTTCCACGGCACCATCGAGCTGTGCGAGGAGGGCACGAGCCTCATCATGCTCTACGGCGAGGACGACACCCGCAAGCTCATGGACCGCGTGGACAACTTCACCCACATGCTCGCCGACGAGAAGGGCGTCCATGTCCGCGTGAACAAGTTCGACACCGCCGAGGTCGAGCTGCCGTTCAGCGACCCCGAGTTCCGCAAGATCGTCTCCCCGATGGTCACCTACACCATCACCGAGCGCCTGAGCTGCCATCTCGAGCACGTCCGCAACCACCCGCTCACCACGCGTCGTTACTATCACCAGATGAACTACTAATCCTCTCAAATTGCTGCGGTTGTCTGCAGGCGAGCTGCGCAGAATGCCTCGCCTGCAGACCTATTTCTGGGGTTGATCGAAATGGTTGTCCAGTATCTTCTAGTTGCACTGGTCGCATTTATTGCGTCCATGGACGAGCAATTATTTGGCATTACGATGCTTGGTCGTCCGCTGTTTACGAGCCTGTTTGTCGGCTTGATCCTTGGCGATGTCCAGCAGGGCGTTATCGTCGGCGCTGCTTTGGAGTCCATGTTCATGGGCGCCATCATGGTCGGCGCGGCGGTTCCTCCCGAGGTCTATGCCTCCGGCGTGCTTGGCTGCGCGTTTGCCGTCATTACGGGTACGGGCACGGCAACTGCCGTCGCGCTCGCCCTTCCCGTCTCCGTCTTCCTTCAGGTGTGGCGCAACTTCTGCTACGCCGTTCCGGGTGCCTTTGCCTGCAAGAAGATTGAGACCGCTCTGGCAAATCGCGATCTTGCCAAGGCGAATCTGTACCATCTGACTATCGTGCCGCTGTCGATTGGCATTCCGTCTGCACTGCTGGTGTTTGGCTCACTGTTCTTTGGTGCCGACCTCATCAACAATGCGCTCAACGCGATTCCGCAGTTTGTGATGGACGGCCTCAACGTTGCATCCGGCGTCATGGTCTGCATCGGCTTCGCACTTCTTATCAGGACCATGGGCGATAACAAGCTCCTTCCCTGGCTGTTCCTGGGCTTCATTATGGTCATCTATCTCAAGATGGACGTGGTCGGCGTCGCCGCAGCTGCCATTTGCGTCGCGCTGCTCCTGGCCTTCCGCGAGGGCTCGTCCGGTCCGCAGACGGTTGCTGCAGATGAAGAGGAGGACTTCTAATGGCTATCCAGAACACCGACCTCAAAGAGGCCAAGAAGGACGCGATTATGACTCCCGATATGTATCGGAGCATGTTCCTTCGCCAGTTTACGAGCCAGTGCTCGCAGTCGTACGACAAGATGATGGCAATGGGCTTCATGTACACCATTCAGAAGCCCCTGCGAAAGATCTATCCCAACGACGACGATTACTATGCGGCGCTCGATCGCCATACCGAGTTCTTTAACATCACGCCTCATGTTCTTCCGTTTGTAGCCGGCCTAACGGTTTCGATGGAAGAGCAGGCGGCTGCCGATAAGAACTTTGACACGTCCTCGATTAACGCCATGAAGGTCGGCCTCATGGGACCGCTTTCCGGCATCGGCGATTCGTTCTACTGGGGTACGTTCCGCGTGGTTGCCGCCGGCATTGGTATTGGCATCGCTTCGACGGGCAACCCGCTCGGCCCCATCGTGTACGCGCTCATCTACTCCGTGATTAACTTTGCAACGCGTATCGTCGCCGCCCATCTGGGTTACGACTTGGGAACCAAGTTTTTGCAGCAGTCCGAAGAGAGCAACCTTATGTCTCGCATGACGCATGCTGCCGGTGTCCTCGGAATGACCGTTATCGGCGCCATGATTGCGGCACAGGTCTCGCTGTCCACGGCTTTGACCTTTGACGTGGGTGGTTCGGAGATTGTCCTGCAGGATCTGTTCGATTCGATCTTCCCCGGTCTGCTGCCCTTGCTGGCAACGTTCGCTTGCGTTGCCCTCTATAAAAAGGGCGTCAAGACCATTTGGATCATCTTGGGCATCTTCGCAATCTGCATCATCGGAACGGGCTTGGGAGTGTTCGCGGCGGCGTAATGTTGACTGCTATGCTCGCGCGTTGGATAACTAACTGACCGTTTGAAAACGGGGCTCGGCGTAAGGCCGACCCCGTTTTTTGTTTGAGGGATTTTCCGACCGTCCAATAATCCACGCTCATGCATCACTCACGCATCTCTCGTCTCTCATTCGTCACTAACACGAGAGATAGATTAAAGACGAGAGATAATTACGAGAGATAGCTCAGCAGCAAAGAGACAAGCAACCATGGTATTGTCTCAATATCGATTGTTCCACCAGCAAAAACATGATTTAATGAAGCAGGTAGAGATATCTTATCTCTCATCTTTCACTCATATCTAATACGAGAGATAACAGAAAGACGAGAGATAATTACGAGAGATAACTGAGAGACGAGGGAAATCCGTCTGCGGCATTCTCCGCAGGACCAAGCGAAGGGACGTGCAGATGAACGAAAACGAGCTGGCCGGTTTGCTCGAGTCTTTAAGACGCATGGGCTCGGACGATCTTAACGTCGAGGTCAAGGAGAGCGCCACGACACTTTCCCGCGACGTATGGGAAACGGTCAGCGCTTTCGCAAACACCGCCGGCGGCATCATCGTACTCGGAGTGAGCGAGCACGCGGGTTTTGTCCCAGTTACAAACTTTGAGACCGAGAAAGTGCTCAACCAATTCGTGGCGGGCATGGGCGATGCCGGCGGTCGCGGAAAGCTGGCCAATCCGCCCAAATACACCATTGAGCGCGTGGAGCTCCAGGGCACCGTGGTTCTGGTCATCACGATTGAGGAGCTCGACCCGTCGAGCAAGCCTTGCTATGTAATAGAGCGGGGCGCCCAGGGCGGCAGCTACAAGCGCGTCGATGACAAAGACGTGCCCCTTTCGTCGACCGAGGTTTTGGCACTGTCGTCATACGAACGGACGAGTCCTAGCGATCGCGATGCGGTGCCCGGCACGAGTGTGGGCGATCTCGACGAGTCGCTGGTCGACCGCACGATAGAACGCGCCTATTCGTTGACGCCTCGAGCGATGCGTGGTGCGACGGACAAGAAGACAAAGATGGAGCGCCTGAATCTCCTCGACTTCCAGGGCAATGTTACCAAGGCCGGCCTCCTTGTCGCGGGCGTTTACCCTCAGCAGTTCTATCCCAAGCTCTTCATTGATGTGGCTGTCCATGCGGGAACTCAAAAGGGCGCTGCGGGACCGCTAAGATTTATGGACCGCACAGTCTGCGAGGGCACCCTGGGCGAGATGATTTCGGATACTGTCGCGGCTGTCGCCAAAAACCTGCGCCGCACCTCGACCGTCCAAGGCATCTCGCGTATCGACTCGCTGGAGATTCCCGAGGAGGTCCTGCGCGAGGCAGTCGCCAACGCGGTTATCCACAGGGAATACGGGGATCGGTTCTGTGGGCAATCGATCACCGTCGACGTTTTTGACGACCGTATCGAGGTGACGAATCCCGGCGGCCTTTATGGAGGGAAGACTCGCGAGAACTTGTTTGACGGCAGCTCCCGATGCCGTAACGCGACGCTCGTGAAACTCATGTCGATTGTCCCGCTGCCGGATGGCGCAGGTTCGCCGGCTGAGGGCAATGGCTCGGGCATCCCGATGATGATCGATGCCATGCGCGCGCATGGTCTGGCCGAGCCCCTGTTCTGCCCGGGGTTCGATCGGTTCAAGGTCGTACTTTACCGTTCAAAGATCGAGCCGGTCGATCATGGCGGGGGCTTAATTGTGACGGCACTCAAACATTACGGCGAGCTGGGGACGCGTGAGCTGGCAGAACGCACGGAGCTTACAATTTCCCAGGTTAGGTCGCGCGTCAACGCGCTCATTGCTCAAGGCGAGCTTGAGCCCACGGCGCCGGCGACGAGCCGCAACCGCAAATATCGACTATCAGAGCGCGTGGAATAAATGCGTTAGTGGACGAGGCAACCCAATAATTGACCCTCAATTGGCGCCCACTAAGGTAAAGCGGTTGTTGCTCAGTCGACGGTGGTGCTAAAGACTCGGCTTACGCCGGCATGGCCCCGAACCCGTCCATCAAGAACAGCCTAAGAACCAGCTTGATGACATTTCCCGGTTTGACTTCAGCCGTGCCAAAGACGTAACGCTCGGCGAGCTCACTGCAGTATGCATAGATGTCACGGATAAGGTCCGCGCCCGAAAGCGTAAACATGTAGCCTACGTCCGAAAGCGCATTGGGCGCGGCGGGCAACTTGGCCATGTGGCAGAACGTTTGCAGGTCGGGCGCCATAACATTCTGGTAGTCGAGGTGGCCGCTGGCATTCTGTGCGGCAAGCTCCAATTGGCGCACAAAATCCAGCGCCGCCGCTAACACAAAGCTCGGCGTAGGCGCATTGACGTCCTGAGTGGTCGCCACAAGCCTGCCCGCCGCCTGTGTGACAAGCCAGGCGACCTCGCGCTGGCAACGCACGGCCTTGCGCGTAAGCGGCTTGATGGACGAAGAAGAAACGCTCCCCTTAGGCGGATTCGAAGCAGCCATAAGACCCTCCCATGAACAATCCGGCCCAACAAGCCCGGATGAAACACGTGCTACATCAGTATACAGGGGAGTGGGGTAGCGGGGTACAAGCGCGCCAGCGGCAAACCGAGAGCATCAACAATGTGCCTCCGCTCTATTTGGACGATGGTACGTGGGTCATTAAGTACTCGGTTCAAGCGCCGGGTACCGTTGGTTTTCGAGACCAGAATTACAACCGTAAAATGCTCAACTGCATGGAATGTGACGTCCCAGCCGGAGTCATATTTGCAACCGAGGTGGGCTATAAGGTGCTCGGCCTTGCGTTTGTTGAGCGGTTCGAGCCCGAAAACGGATGGTTTGTTCTGCACGGTCCTGTTCATAAAGGCGGACCGGACCCTCGTTTTGCGCCCGACATGAGTTATCTGAAGCACATACCTGTCGATATTGAGTTTGCCGGACAGGGTGCGACCGACGATGAAATTTGGCTTTGGCGGTCTTTTACGATCGTGCTGTTTGATCGGATCGCGTGGCGATGCAATCTCGCACACGCCTGCCGGTGCATGCTCTCCCTGATTTGTATAGCGAGAGGGGAGCGAACGTGAGCTGGCGAGGCGATATTGCGATGGGGAAGTACGGAAAACTGCCGTGCGCCCTTATAGACAACAAAATGTTTCCGAGCGTAGAAGTTGATTGCGGGTCGTTTGTCGTCGCCTGTCCTTGCTGCGGCTCGCAAATACCGTGCCTCGACATTCGGTTCATCGATGCGTGCGACAGACTTAGCGACGAAGTGAGAAAACGGACAGGCGTTCATATGCCGGTGTATCAGGAGAAATGCCCTGTTTGTGGCCTCGATATCGTGTACGACGCCGGCGACGAGGGATAGGTGATGCGGAGGAGCTGGCTGTGAAGGCATCTCTGTCCCTATAAATAAACCCCCTCACCGAGCTGCTTGTGGAACTTGGCGTGATGGTCGCGTGCCCAGGTAAAGAGCGCCTGGTCAAAGTCGGTGCGCGTGGCCGGGACGCCAAAGACGCCGGCAACTTCGACGCGTACAAACTCCAGTGCCGGCAGCTTGTTGATGGCAGTGAGGGCAAACGGGGACGAGGGCTCCTCGAACAGATAGCGGCTGCCTTGCAGCGCGTCGCAACTGGTGCACGTGTTGCCGAGCGACGGGGCTTTGGAGGCTCGCGCGCCTACGGGCTTGTAGCCGCAGCGCTTAGAAAGATAGTCGCGGATCTCGCCCAGCACGCAGCCAAGAGCGGGCACGATGGCGAGTGCGTTGGCGTTGGCCGTGTCGATGGCAATGTGCCCGGCTTCGTTGGGCGCGTGCGCGATGGCGATGCCCTTGTCGTCATCGGTTCGATAGGGAATGCCGAAGGCCGCGACCGAGGTCTCTTTGTGACACTTCCAGCACTCGCGCTTGCCCAGTACTAGATATATATACGGCGCTGAGGGGTCGGATCGGTCAACACCGGGCAGCCACTCGGCAAAAGGCTCGGGGTTGACGCCGCTGGGTACATACCAGATCTTCTTGGTCCGGTCCCATTTGGCGCCCAGCGCCTTGGCTTCTTCTTTGTGCGAAAAGGGGACATCGAGCTCGGTGCGCATGGCGGCTCCTTGGTGCTGCAGGTGCGAGTGGCTCAAGGATACCGCAGGGCGCAGACATCGCGGCGTTTTGTTGAGAAGTTGCGGCGCGGACTGCTTGGTTACGCCGTTAGATAAATTGGCAAGTAGATGGTCGGCTTTTGACCAGTTGGGCGGTTGGAGCAGCTTGCGGCGCAGTTTTGTGCCTGGCTATTGTTGATGTTGGGGTATTGAATATATTTGGCTGCCATTCGTCAGGTGAATTGATGTTACGTTGCGATGACGGTTGGAACTGCCAGCGGATTTAGCGACATAAAACAAAACAGCCCAGAGGACATAGCCTCTGAGCTGCGAACATTTGGTGGGCGTTAGAAGATTTGAACTTCTGACTTCTTCCGTGTCAGGGAAGCGCTCTCCCCCTGAGCTAAACGCCCGATCAAGGGTGCGCAAGCGCGCAAGGGATAATATAACGGAGCCTGAACTCGGTGGCAAGAACATTTTTAAAAATCGCTTACATTGTGGAATTCGGGGGCTTTGTCATATCCATTTCAAAAGAGCCTGCTGCTGCGATTTGACTGTCGCATAATGCAAGGCCATTGCGGTATCGAGCTATGGAAAGACGTCTGCGGAATTGTCCTACCGATAAGCGGACAAGCCTTCGGCTGGTGCCTTCGCCGTGGTAAGGTAAGCCGAATTGTTTCCAGGCTGCTTCGAGGGAATGGAATGAGCAAAGAGCGTGTCGAGCAGGTCGAAGGCGCAGGGGCTTCGGTGCCGATGACCGATATATCGAACATTGATGTGCCCGAGGGCACCGATGAG
>ENA-OQHN01000019-OQHN01000019.1-human-gut-metagenome-genome-assembly--contig:-NODE-19-length-69028-cov-17.432040_pt1 | contig 69028 bp, 72 predicted proteins | sample MGYA00242564_ERZ504721 | MGnify/ENA primary metagenome ERZ504721 (study PRJEB26092, sample SAMD00036212) | human gut metagenome | host: Homo sapiens | study: EMG produced TPA metagenomics assembly of...
ATTGATGTCCCAGCAAAACGCTTGCGAGATGTTTTCATCGATGAAAGCGAGAATGTGGTTGGTTTAGACAAGCTAATGACAGACAAACTCTCTGAGAGCGCTCTCTACAATACGAGTAGCCAAAGTCACGCCTATGGGTCAAGAACTCAGTCAAGGTAGCTGTTCTTAATAGATGTGCCTCCAAATAGGGGAGAAATCATCCATCACGAGTCAGACTACGGCTGGGTGAGCAAGTAAGTCTCGGTTTAGTCGCAGCCGTCTCTTTGAAAGGAGGCAGACCGTAAATACCCTAGAAGAGGCTCGAGACACCCTTCAGATAACACAGGATGACATCGATTTTCTCGTCAGCGGAATCAGGCGGGCGGGAGAGCCAATTGCCATCATCGCCTACGGCTCTCGGGCTCGAGGCGAAGCTGGGAAAAATAGCGATTATGACATCCTTGGTCTTTCTGAGCTGACGGGAAGGGAACTCAAGGAGTTCTCGATTGCTGCTCATGTCCAACTGCGAAGGTTCGGAAAGACCTGGATTTCTTCATCGGTAACGTGGACGATTTCAAGGCTGCGGTTCAGCACGGTCGAAGTTTTGCTACCGAGGTCGATAGGGACGAAGTGATTCTCTATGGATCGTTTGAGATGTGAGAAGAATGAACGAACGAGATTTCTCCAACTATCAGACCATTCTCGAGCGATGCGATGATGTCATCGCGAAGCTCGAGGGAATCGGCTATAGCCGCGAAATCTGGGAACACAATCGTATGATTCGAGACTCGATTCTATTCTCATTGAGCCAGGTCGGTGAGCTGGTTTCGCATTTCAAGACGAACGAATATGAAGAGTTGTTCCCAGAAATACCATGGCGGCGGATAGAGGGGCAACGGGCTTATATCTCATATCGGTATGAAGAGACGGGGTTTGTGACCGCGTGGAAATCGGCCATCGATGACGTACCGGCGATCAGGAAAGCCCTTCTCTCCAATGCCGAGATTGCGCGCAACTACGATATTGAGTGCGAGCGCGCGGAATATGAATCCGGCTCATGGGAGGGAACCCTGACAAGCCTCCGCATCGGACTTGGAGAGGATTTAGATGACACTGCCGATGCTATGAATGACGAGAGAACCTATTAAAACGAAGGGGGGGGGGCGAGATATAATCTCCGCCCCCCCCCTTGCTTACTTCCTCCTGACGCCCACCACGCCGTCCGAGACGACCATGAAGTGGACGGTAGAGTACTTCGGGACATCCGATACCTCAATGGTCATGTTTCCGTTAAGGCGGATTTTATGGACGGTTTCGTCAATTCTGTAGCCCTGTGGTGCGACCGTCTCCTTCACCCAGTAGTCCATGTTCGCGATGAGCTTGTTCGTCCCGTTGACCGCCGAGAGGGTAGCCTCTCCGTTCTCGTCCGTCGTGAAGGTCCCGCACTTGCGGGTACAGGCCTCGTCGCAGAAGATGGCGTACTCTGCCCCAGCGAGCGAGAAGTACTCCGGGTCGATTGGCGTGACGGCGGGGTTGGTGGATGTCTTCTTGAGGATGAGTGTGTAGAAGTCAGCAATGGGCTGGAAGTCGAACTGGAACCCGTCGCCATACACCGTGTCACCGCGGACGCACGAGATGCTGGATCCCTTGTATGCGATGATGGCGCAAGTCCGGTCGCTCACCTCGTTCACACGAGACGAGATGCAGCTGTAGCCGTCGAAGTTAGTGAAAAAGAGCTGGGTGTCCACTCCCTGCGGGATGAAATAGGCATCCTGATTGTTCTCGGCGGGGCTGATCCACTCATATCCACCGCCGTTACACTGTATGCTCCTAGCGCCGAGGTACGCCCAGTCGAGGTCGATATACTCGCCGGGCCTGTCGGAGTAGAAGAACTGGTACACCATCTTTATCGACTTCAGCCCCAGTAGCCAGTGACAACTGTCCCACGCCGCGAAGGCATCGCTCACGACGAAGAAGCTCTTGGTCCCGAAGTGCTGTTGGTAGAATTGGGCTGCCCTCTGGTTGAGTCCCTTGTTGTTGTCGTAGCCATTGCCGATCACAGGATTCAAAAGGGAGAGCGTGCATCCCACAGATTTCCCATTGTAGGTTCCCACGGTATTCCACGTGACGTTCGCGCGGTATCCGGGGTTATCCATCGGCAGGACCGTGTAGGGATGCCCGTTGTTCAGGAAGATCTGCCTATTGTCGTTCCACCAGCTGGCGACATCATTCCAGATCGGAGTCCAGTTAGTGTGCGTTGCCTTGCCAGCGCTGTGCCACCAGCCGGTGGGATGCGGCGATGTCGCATTCACACCCATCGGGATGACCAGCGGGGACGGCTTGACGTTCGGGTTGTCGGGTGCGAACTCCTCGAACCTTCCCATCGAATAGGTCGAAATGCCTATCGCACTGAGGGCAGAGCGCACTCCAACTCCCAAGGGGCTGGAGGGTTTGGCGACCGCGTCGCTCACGGCCGCCGCAACGGCGATTCCGCCCCCGGCAATAAGTGCCCTTCTGGAAAAGGCTAAGCCTTTAGAGGCACCCCCCCCCGAAGGGATTCCGTTATCGGTGCGCTGTTGCCTGTCGCCCACAATTGCCTCCTGCGAACGTCATGTTAAGTGTCTACTAGAAGGTAGACCTGCGAGCGGTGCGGGTCGGAGTAATGCCGTAGCGGCAACGACGGCATGATGTGCCAATTGGTAGCGTCACCGCACCTTCTTCTTTTGGCAATTTGGGTATGGTGAGTACGGAAACCGCTATCGAGAGTACAAACCCATTAGAACGATAAGGGGGCGGAGATAATCTCCGCCCCCTTTTACTTACTTTCTCCTGACGCCCACCACGCCGTCCGAGACAACCTCGGTCCAGCGGATGTAGCGCACGGTGTCGGCTGTCATCATGACCGCGCTCGCGGCACGCGCACGGGAGCGCGAGCGACCCGACACGCCGGAATCGGAGACCTCAGCCGCTGCATTTGCCTCGTCAGCATCGAGCCACGCCTCGCACTTGTAGGTGCGCCACTGCCCGCCGCCGATGTTGCGGTATGCGGTCGCGGGGACCGTGATGCGGGCGAGCTCGCCCCAGTAGTATGCCGTATGGCCTTCGCCGGAGTCACCGATCGCCACCAACTCGAACTCCTTGCCCTTGGCGTCGTAGCCCCTGTGCTTGGGCTCGGTGAAGGTGGGGATGAAACCGGGGTGCGCTTCGGCGCCCTCCTCGGGCAGCACCCTTATGTCCCAGCTGGAATCGAGCGCGACCGAGCCGGGGGCGTACTCGGTGCGCAGCGTACAGCGGTTGCGACCGTACAGCGGGGTGACGCCTGTCGTGGCAACAGCATGTGTAATCGTCTGGTCAACGAGAGTCTTGTCGGCATGCCAGCCGGTGAAGCCAGTCGATGGGTCAGTGCCGAAACGGTCGTTGAGGTTGCAGGTCGGCTCAAGCTGCCTGTCGATGACCTCTTTCGGGAAGGTGTAGTCGGTTCCAGTAAGGAAGCGAGGACTCGTGAAGATGATATTTTCCTTATCAAGTCCATCCTTAAAGAAGATGAACTTGCCCATCCTCACGCGAGTCCACAGGTACAGGTCCCCGTTGACCTTCCTGCCGACGTACTTGCCGCCCTGGAAGATGCTCGGGTTCGAGCAGTCCTTGTCGCCCTCGTACCAGCCTTCGAGGCACTTTTCGAGCAGGCTCATATCCTGCCCCTCGTCGCGCATGACCTGCTCGATGGCCGCACGTGCGTCCGAGAAATCGCCCGTGCGCTCGCTCGCCCTGTACTCGCTGTTGAGCTTGATATAGACCGTGTGCACCTCCTGCGTATCGCCGAGGGTGTCCACCAGCATGAAGTGGACAACGGACTGCAACCGAGTCGGAGGATTGGGCAATTCGTCATCCTCAGTCTTCGGCATGCCGGTACCGACCACAACGGTACCGAGCAGGCGGTCGCTCCAGAAGCGCTTTTCATCTTCCGGCACGGTCGTGATGCCCATCATCGCCGCCGACCACAGCCACACGGCATCATCGCCCTGGGAGATGTCCTCCTTGATTTCAATGTTGTCATCGAAGGAAAACTCCTTGACCACGCGAGCCCCGCGCGGCTTGCGGATGAGATGCACGTTGAGTCCGCACATCTTGTCTTGGTTCGTTCCGGAACCCGTACTGCCGCAGGCTGGCGCGGAAGACTCGTCGTTATCGGAATGCCCGCAGGAATAGACGGTATCCGTCCACTTGCCGTCGAGCGGGATGGAACGGTAGCACAGGTCGTAGTTCTCGGCCAGCTCGCCGGTAAGCCAAATCTTGACCTCGGCGATAGGGGAGCCGCAGATCTCCGCGCCATCCCGACCGGTCACCCAGACCGAGGAATCCCAAGCCCTAGCCGCGTAGCAGATCGAACCCGCGAATTGAGACCCCTCGACATGCAAGGCGAGGTTGTAGATGGAATGCCCACCGTGCGGATATCCGATATGGCGGTGTGCGGCGGCCTCGGTCTGCTTGCCCCAAGTAGATACCCAGCAGCCTGCCATGATGACCGCGTCGTCGTCATCGGGGATATCGACCACATCGCGGGTCACATACCAGCGATACATCGGCTGCGGCGGCAGCTCCTTGCGGTTTGTGACATTATGCGCCCATCCGTTAGGAGACAGCGTGGGTGTCTCATTTGAATCGGGCATGAAACCGACACAGGTGACGCTATCGCCGATCTTGGCGGTCTTCTTACTGTTTTTCACGTAGCCGCCGCAGCGTGCCTCGATAAGTTTGAACTGGGCGTTCTTCTGACCACCCCAAACGCCTGGGCAAGCATAGCTCGACACGCGGACGGCAGCGCCGTTCGCAGAAGCGCCGAGGGTGTCGAGGCGCTGGCCATCAGCATCCGAGGTGAGGAAATAGCACGTATGGTCGGTTTCGTTCGTGGCAGACGGTTCATGATCAATCCACCAGGAATTCTCTCTACCTGCCGCCTTTCGAATGTCCCAAATGACGGCACTGCCCGTCTCCATAGTACCGTTTTTCCAAGAGCTATTGGCGTTAACATGACCGTTATTGTTGAGCGTCTGAACCAATTTGGGAGCGATGAGGCTCCCGAGGGCGAACGTGAAGGCGCCCACCCCGTCATCGAGATAAGGCTTGAAGGCCCACATCTGGTTGGCGCCATCGTAGTCCTTCCAGAAATACAGTCCTCGCCCGTTGCCCCATTGGGTAATAGGCTTACCGCTGACATAGCCGCCCTGCCCGACATCCACCATGGCGTTGGGGAACGCCAAAGGCGAGAGCTTGAAGACGCCACCGTAAAGCGTCACGTCGTTCCTGATATTGATTTTCTCGGTATCGATAGCGATATCTCCCGTGACCTGGCGGAGATCCTCTTCGTAGGGCGCCTGTCCGTCCCTGTTGTTCCTCATGACCCAGTTGAAATCTACCTTCGCACTGAACGTGTTTACGGCTTCGCTGGGACCACGGCGCAAAAGCAGCTCCGGCTTCTCATAAGAATAGTCATCATATCCGACAATATACCAATGTCCGTTATTCTGGCTAACTCCCGCGCCCGCGTCCGTATTGAGCATGTCTCCATGGAATTTCGAAAGCTCCGCGCCGTTCCTATAGACAATGCCGTGATTGTCATCGGTACCGATATCGTGCCACATGCGGTGGCCATTTTGGCGGTTGATGTCCGCGCAGGCCATATAGGGATGCGCCCTGATATGGTCGTACAGTTCGTTCGAATAGTCGCACTCGATGAGCAGACACAGGGAGCAGCCGAGCGCTTGGAGATTAGGGCTATTCCAGCCTTTGCCATCCCACTTATCGGCAGCGACCCAAGTTATCCATCCGTGGGCGAAGCCGCGGCCGTAGTTATTCGCACCCTGTGTTCGGTCTGGATGCGTGACACAGTGTGTGTAGCCGTTGGAAGTGAAGCAGCCGCCGAAATAATACGAATTCGGCTGCGGGCTGATGTGCTCACCGCGAAACCACAGTTCCTTTGCCATGGCAGACCGTGCAGGCACCGCGCCGAGGCCGGCAACGACCGCCAGCGCCGCGAACAACCCGCGGCGCGAGAAGGAAATGTCTTTATACGGGTCTTTTGCGAGATTCTTACCGTTGCCCTTACTCATCGATATCCCCCAAGTCATTAGAAGCGTCAGTGTAATTCGAAATGCCCAACACCGCGACCGCCGCGATAATCAGTTCGAGAAACGCCTGCGTGTCCAAGCCGCGGTTGATGTTGATGACGGCACCGGCGGCCTGAAGGCAGGCGATCGCGATGCACGCCGCCTTGGTATTCCTCACTGCCGGCACGAGCAAAAGAAACCCCGTGAGCGGAAGCCATAGGGTATTGATGTTCAAAACGGAAATCATTCCCGAGATTCGTCCTTCGCCCAGGCAGCCGTCCGTGGCGAAATCGATGCCATGGGTGACATTTATAAAGAGGTACCCGGCACCCAACCCGATCATCGGTAGCAACCCGAAAAGACTGGCCAGAAGCCCTCCCTTGAGGACATCAGGGCTTGAGATATACCTTTTGAGATTGAATTTCATATCATCCTCCGCTAGCTCTGACGATTATTCCCGAGGATACTCATTGCGAGATCGCCCTGCGCGGACTTGCCGCTGCGGCAACACCTGTGCCTTCCGCAACCTGCCGAAACTGCTAGAATGTGCTCGAAACAAGATTCACTTGGAGGAACTCGTTGGCTTACATCCTCATGGCGGCAATCGCTCTTTTGGCAATCGCCTATATCGTCTACCTAATCCTCGACCTCATGTCGCGCAGAAAGTTTGCCGAACAGTACAGCACATGGGAGCCAGACCTCGATCAATACTACAAACAGGAGTTCGAGAGGGAGCAGCAGGTTAAAGACGAAAAGATCTGCGAGATGCTGGAAAATTTGCTCAGGATGCAGGGGAGGTTGTAGGGAGCAGATCCCTGCAAATCCGCCTACCGGCAGCCTGGCTCCCTCACTAGCCCGACTTCCTCCGATAGCCCCGCCTCTACGCTTTTGGCTTCAAGTAATTCGTCTATTCCAATCTCATCGCGCTCGGTAACTTGATCTGGTCCCATCTCGGGGAAGTCCGCGCAGACCGCATCCTCATCCAATCCGAAAAACTCGGTCCCGCGTGCGAACCGTCCCGTATGGTGCCAGGACTTATATTCGAGATAGGTATCGGCGAGCTGTGCGCGGGTCATCGACTCGATCTTAGGATCGTAGGCAAGGTCGAAATCATCGCAGTAATCCTTGAGGGCAGAGATGATCGCACCGCGCGTCCACTTCGACATCGGCATCTCGCTCGGCTCATATGCCGCCCGGGCGCGGACGCTCATGGAGGCACCCACGTACCCAGCCTGCCCGTAGCCCACCGCACCCATGGCTACCACTCCGTATCGTCGTACGAGTTCTGCCAGCTATCGTCGTACGAGTTGGAATATTCTTCCTCGAGACGTTGGTTGTACAGGGCGGCCTCGTCCTTCTTATAGCAGATGAACTCATCGATCTGGGAGGACTCGTTGTTCCACTCGTCCTGCTCCCTGAGCTTCAGGTCGGGCCTCATGCATTCCATATAGCCGAGCGCCGACACGCCCGAGTACGGGCCGCCGCGACCGCTGAACAAATCAACGACGTCCTGCACTTCCTTATCGGAAAGGGAGCATTCCATCCCCTCATACGGGTCATAGCCCACGACGACGAAATCGCCGTACAGCACATCGGCTGGATCGCCCGCCACAACGGTCTGACCGGTGAAAGGGGACTTACGATCCTCGTCCGCCATCTCCTGGGTGGCCCAGATTGCACGGTTGACAGGGCAAGCCGCCCGCCCTTCAGCATTGACATAGACGCAGACCGCATCTCCCAAAGACTTGTCGGGCAGCTCTTGGGATACATTGACGGCCCGCTCGCCGACAATTCCCTTGAGTGCGGTGCCACAGCTCCCATTCTCATCGACCGGCAGCTCGACTTCGCGGCATTCGGCATTAACGGGAACCAGCACGGCGCGAATCGTATCCATCATCGTTCACCGCCCGCAAGAGCGCCGGCGCCGATGGTCCCGATACCCTCATTGACCATCTCCGCCTCATCGCCCTTCGCTTCAGCGAGGTTATCGAGGCACAAATCCCCATCTGGCGCCCCTTGCGAGGCAATCATCTTCTCAGCGGACTCGATGATGGCGTCGATGTCATAGATCTCATGGTCATCGTTGTAGTAGAAGAGCTCCCCGACGCTGAGCTCGGGGTTATTCACAACGACCTGCGCAAAGCGGTTCATATCGGCAATTGGATCGTCCGAACCGAAATCATGCCAAGAATATTCACGGAAGCGCCCGTGAAGTTCATAATCGCACATGACGAGCTCGCCAGCATCGACCCCCTCCATTTCCGCTATGTCCTTGAGGGCGTCTTCGAGCTCGGCGGCATCCATCGGCAGTGTCAGCGGCAGGGAGATATTGAGTCCCAAATCGGCAGCTTCGCGATCCTCGGCATAGACGACGATACGGTCGGCCGCGAAATCGCGATCGCCATCGAAAGCCGCCTGCTCGAGCTCATCCAAATCGAATTTCATCAAGTCGACCTCATTGGAGTTACGGTCGAAATAACCGCTATGCCCGAGACACACGTCCCCGCTAGCCGCCATCCTGGCGCCCAACGCCTCGGCAGGCACATTGCCGAGCAACTCGCCGATGTTCAAGAGGCTGGCCTTCGAGGCAGGGGAGAGACGATTGTCGTACACGCACGACTCGAGCTCTTCGCTGGCTTGGTCGAGGAGCGTGAGGCCGTATGCCCGCCACAGGTCGCTGGGCAGCGGAGCCTCGCTATCGACGGCGACCGAATAGCCGCAAAACGGCATATCATCGGCCTGCATGATGACGTTGCCGACCATGAGCGGGTCGACCGGGACATCGAAGTTGTCGCAGTAGTCGCGCACGGCATCATAATCGAGGTCAGGATTTCTCTTAACGCACTCCGCCATGGCGTTGAGCGCCCGCAGGTCCACGCGCTCGTCCTCGGCGAAGTGCAACTTGTCGAACTTGCCGGAAGTCTGGATATCCTCGATGGCATAGTCGTGCCTGCCGAAATAAGTCATCTTATCGATGACCTTTTGCAGGTTGTCAGGCGCCATCGGTAGGATAACGCTGTCATGCGGGGCGTAAGCGTAATAGGCCGCATCGCTCGCCGCGACGTTGACCCTGATGTTTCCAATCTTGCTCATCGTCCGCTCTCCTTATGCTCAAGCTGCTCATCGCGATCAGCCGTCTCCTCGACCAGATCCGCCTCGGCCTGCTTCTCATCGCAAAGGTCATCCAACCCGCGCTCGATGCCGTCCTTGATCGGCTCCAGGCGAAGCGTCGAACCGTCGATCTCGATTGGAGTGGCCGCTACGCGGCTGCCCTCGGGCATCGCCGCCTGACCGCTCGCGATGGCGATGCCCTGTGCGCAGGCATTCTCGATACACATGTGTCCGAACTCGTGGGCAGACACGTCGACATCGATGCGAATACTGGCCCTCGGGATATCGAAGCCGGCGCTGCGCAGGGCGCAGCGGATAGCTGCCTTCTCACATACGCGAGCGATGTCGTAGCCGACGGCTCTGCGCCCGTGAAGTCCGGTAAAACTGATGCTGGGCATACTCGGGCTGCCGCCGATACTGACGGAGACCTTTCCCTTGCCCTCGATATAGAGGCTGCAAGACCCACCGCTCATATCGTCCTCATCCTCCTTATTTTTCGAGATCGATTCCGTGCATTCGACCTCATTACCTTCGGCAAGGTCAGCCTCCTCGCTTTTCGCGGCGCAGATATCATCCAGACCCTGTTCCCCTCGTTTGTCCTCGATATATCCCATCTCAAGCCCCGCGTTGAATGCGATTCCCGCGGCAAGATCGTCCCGTTCGATGCACTGCTCGGCTTCCGCAAGGCTTGCGGCAACACGCTCCAAGTCGGCAGGCTTGAGCGTCTCTTTCACATGATCGGAGCCGAGTTCGTTGACTGTGTCCGCTACATCCTGAACGGAGACGAAACCGATGGGGAACTTGCTATCGGGATTGACTCCGGCAAGCGCATATTCATCCGCATCACGACAGCTTGATTGCAGTTCAGGCATGCCGAGATCAGAAAGCTCGATAAAGGCTCGAGACTTGAACTCCTGGTCGAAATATTCAATATCAGCTCGAGCTTGAGATGCCGCACCAAGAGCGATAGCAGAACCGAGTATGAACTCAGAAGATATCTCGCCGCCGCCGTAATCCTCGGCAGTCAATTGAGAATCGAGGACAGCAGCATAGTTCTCGATTATTTCGCTGCATCTGGAATCGGTATAGCAGTCGATGTTTTCGGATGCGAGTGCATATACCGAGCTACGGGTATCGCCTTTGCGTTTATACAGCTCGTTATGGGCGATTTTGTTGACGAGCCACATATCCAGACCGCCGGACTCATACAACTCGGCAATGCTCGGCTTGACCTCAGACATAGCTACTCCATCTCTCTAGTCATCTGATGTATCCCAGCGTACTTTTGACGCCTCACATGGTCGGCAAAGGGGACGAAAGTAGCCTTCGCGCCAAAAGAAAAGGGGAGAGACGGCTATCCGTCCCTCCCCGCATCCAATGGCTATCGGCGATTAGCGCTGGACGTTCTGGGCGCTGCGGTCCTGAGAGCCGTTCTCGCGATCATTGGCCTCAGCGGTCTTCTGCTCGCACAGCTCATCGAGACCGGTCTCCTGCTCCTGGGAACGGTCGTGGCTCTGGTGCTGCTCGCGATACTCCGCACGGGCGGCCTCGACGGCATCGGAGAGCTTCTGCGGCTCCACGGACTCATCGTGGCGCTGTCCGTCCTGGTCGTACTTGAAGAGGCTGACGTTGCGGTCTGCATTGACGAAGACGCCCGTGCCCTTGCCGGCCTCGATATCGGCCTTGTTCCACGGCTTCTGGAACGTGGTGAAGCTGAAGCCGGAGAGATCCTTGCCATCGACCTTGGTGCCGCTCGGAAGGGTGCACTTGACGGCAGGCCAAGACTCGCCCTTGCCGTTGGAGATGGTGTACGGCTCGCCATTGGCCTTCTCGGTAGTCACCCATTTCGGGGGAAAATCGATACGGACCTTGCCCTTGTTCATGTTGTTCTGCTCGCTCATGGTTCCTCCATCACGCGAATTGATAACTTAACGACTAGCATGAAGTACCAGCGAGCAGCCGCACGCTAGGGGACAGAAGTAGCGTCTACCTTGGGATGCCGTCCGTGTCGCGCCTGCCGTTTTCCATACCGCACCCGCCGTCCTCGCCATACGTTTCGGCGAGGACGTCCAGGCTTGCCTCCTCAACTCGATGATCGTGACGAGCACCCCGAACGCACTTCACCTCGGCCGCGATTTGATTCCACGCCGTGTCATTGATGTCATCGTATCCACCAGAGTTCCAAAGGTTCTCGTTGGCGTTGTCGCGGACTTCAAGGGCTTCATCGAGCGACAGGTTCGGATAGAATTCCTTGATGTCATTGGCGGATATGGCGAGAAACACGTTGTCGATATCCATGCAGAGGACTTCGAATCGTTCCATCAGGTAATCTGCCGACTCAGGTAACACCGCACCATTGCGTAGGGCGCTGTCCAGCGCGACCTTCAGCTCGTCAAACGAATTGATGTTCAGGTCATCGGCCATCTCTAGCGCCCCTCCTCACAGCGCATCAATATTGCCGCGCAATCGTCACCGTTGGCGATATCCGCCTCATCGCATTTTGCTTCGCACAATTCATCGAGACTGAACTCGCTGCCGTCCTGCTCGATTTCGAATTCGCCGCCTTGCTCCATATCGGTTTCCACAACCGTCTCGTTGGCGAGTTCCATGGACTTGAAGTATTCCTTGCCGAGGGACGGCGTGAAGCAATCTTTCACGAGATAATCGGTCGCCTTGCTCGCGCGAGTCGCAGCCTTCAGCAATTCACCGCCCGGATCCTTCAATTGCGAAGCCCAGCCCTTGAGATAGGCGGCGGAATTCGACATGGCATCGACCTCATCACCGGAAAGGGGCTTATCTTCATCGACGCCGCGAAGATCGAGACCGATGGCGTTCGCAGTGAACACACTCGAAAGCTCGGCGATAAGCTCCTCGAAGGCATATTTCTGCCGGTTCTGCTTTAGACCGCACTGCTCGCGGTCGAGCCTGCTGGGATGCCCCGTGGAGTGGCCCATCTCATGCAAAAGCGTTCGACAGAAGGACTCGACGTTCGTGAACTGGTTGCGCTGCGGAACGTAGATCTTGTCCGCGCCGGGCAGGTAGAACGCCTCATCGTTCGGAGTCTCTATAACAGGGCAGGGTGACGCCTTGACAAGACCATCGGCAACACGGTCGGGCTCGATAGGCTTGAAACATTCGACGGAGATGAGGTTTTCCGTGTTCTCCATCTGCTCGGCGTTGAACACAGTGAACGTGCCGACGCAGCGCGGCTCAGCCTTATAATCGGGATTTGCGAGCGCGATATCCCATTCTTCTTGGGTCTTGGGCTGCTTGAGTCGGGCAGAGGGATCCGACTTGCTGACGAGCATGCGTTTCCAGCGCTCGATAGGGTAGCCGTGCGACCCCTTGATGATGTGGCACCCCTTATCCGATGCCATCTTGAACGTGGCGAATCGCGGGTCCCTGAACCCGCCATCCCTCATGGCGTACATGAGCATAGCGGTATTTCGCGGCCCATAACCCTTGCCGGTCACGCCGTTCATAGGCGGATGGGGGAACGACCACTCCTTGACCCATCGGGAACCCTCGCGCTCCATATCCGCCAGAAGCGCATCGAATAGCGCCTGCCGTGCATCCGTCAGCTTCTCAGTCGGGTTCTTACCGGAATATTTGCCATAGGTTCTCTTGGCCATAGATAGCTCCCATTCACGCTCGGACAATCTATCTCGAACATAAACGCCTGCTACCTCTACACCCCACCTGGGGACACAAGTAGCCTGACCAACCTCGCTACACCGCTACACGCCTACAAGGCTTTCCGCCATACACCCAGCAAAAAAACGGGACGTCCCAACAGACGTCCCGCAGCAAAGCAGCTTGTTATTATTCTCATCCCTTAGCGCTGGTCATTGGACAAGCCACAATGCGCCCTTACCTCATCGATGCTGTAGGTCTCAAGCCTGCCAGCGCGATAGTCCTCGACCTTCTGTTCCATGAGGTCATCGAGCGATTCGTCTTCAACCAAGCAGAGCGTCTGCTGGCATTCATCCGATGCCTGCATGAGGAAGTAGTCGAAAGTCTCGCCCGTGAGCGCGTGAAACACCTCGGCGATAGCCGAACGACCCGAAGTGTCGGAGCGCGTATAGACATCCAGCATGCCCATTACCGCATCGGTTGAGTTGTCCTGGATCTCTTCAAATGCCTCGGCGAGGACCGTATCGGCACCGGTCGCCTCCTTTGCATCCATATCCTTGATTAAATCCATGTACTCCGAAACTTGCTCGACCATCCCATCGCGCCACTCATCGACTTTGGGGGCGTTCGTTCCGACATGGCCACTCTCTATGGACATAGTTTCCTCCTCGATAATTCGCATTTAACGATTTGTGTTGTCCAGATTGACCTCAAGGATCATCTCGCCATCACCCGCAGCCTCGGCCGCCTGCGCTATAAGGTCATCAATCGACTCGCTGCTATCGCACTTGCCTTGGAAATCTGGACAGCTAGGGGAGTCATGAGTAAGCGACTCCCTCAACTCGCCATACAGACCGTTTTGGACAATAAGGGCGACCTCGCGCCCGCTGTCGCGGGGGCTCTCGCGCTGGAAGTAGTTCATGACATCCATCATCTCGCCATCAGTGAGAGACCTGTCACAAGCGCGGTCGGGATTGAAGCCATTGACGACGATATTTCCGTAAAGCACGGACATGGGCAGACCGGCGACCACGGGTTTGCCGTCAACTGAAGAACGGCAGCCTTCTTTTTCCATGCTCTCGGTTGCGTAGAAGGCACGATTAGGCTGACAGTTAGGCTGAGGGACGGAAAGAGACCTATTAGGAGAGATAGTCCTACCATTGACGTATATCGAGACATTGAATGGAAAGACATCCAACGGCACGATTCCCTTACCCCTATCGCAGGGCATGTTTCCCGTAGCCTCGTTGAAGAAACCTCCAACGTGATTCATAATGTCTTGCCCGCTCTCGATTCCAATGGCAACGGGATCGGAGCCCACAGGTACAAGTACGGCGCGGCATTTCCCAGATGCTATTACCGTGTCCCCAGTTTCGAGCTCGGGGATATCCTCACCGAGATACTTCTCGATTTCAGCGCGACATGTCTCCGCATTGCCCGCGTGGGTCAAATCGACGGGCGCAAAGCGGGCAAATAGCCGTACGACCGTACTGGGCAACTTATCCCCAAGTATTTGCTCGAATTGCCTGAACCCATCGAGGTCGTTGTCTTCAAATAGCTCACCTGCAGATTTCAAGAGCGTCTCCACCGAAACGCCGTTCAACTCAGTTTCGAGGCTGAGTTTCTTCGGTACCTCCATGGTGAGGCTGCGCCAGCCCCCGGCAGAAGCTGAAGGCCATGCCATCGCAACGCGAACCGACTCGCCGCAATCCACCTGGTATCCGATACCAGGGTATTGGTCTCCGCAGATAGAGGGGATTTTAGTGATTTGAGAACCCATCCGGCTCATCTCCTAAATCAAGGGGATTCATTTCCTCTCTCGATTCTCAAACCCCACCCATGCCGTCAACTCGCGCGGGACACAAGTAGAACCTGCCAAGCATCTATCCCGCCGACCATCTTTCACCAAGATAATTTGCCCAGCTCCCTGGCATCAGAAAGATATATAAGGCGAACGACCGTCTGTCACCGTGCAAAATCCGGATTACCTAGCTACACCGCTACGACCCTACACTCATCCATCTAGAAGCCACCATGCCAAAACAAAGGGGTGCCCATCATGGCACCCCGCAGGATAGCTACTTGTTATTATCATTTTTCACCCGCACGTCCCCGAACCTCCCTTTGTCTTTCTTCTTATTATTCTTCTAATTGTCCTTGTCCTCATTCACCAACCTACACCGCTACCGAGCTACGCACCTACATCCCTACACAGCCTCCCGCCAATCACCCAGCAAACCAAACGGGGCGCCCCTAATGAGCGCCCCGCAGCAAAGCGGCTTGTTAATATCCCTCTTAACCCCTAGAACCCATCGTCCGCATCGCTATCCAGACCAACAGGCTCGCTTGATCCAAACCCGAGCAACGTCCAGAAGATGAACCCAGCGATGGCAAGCCCGATCGTGTAGCCGGTCTCCTTCCCGAAGGCATGGGACAGATCGTTAAGCACGATGATATTCATCACGAGCTGAACCAATGCAAGCAACCAGCCGACCGTATCGACCCAGCAAAACACCCACGAGCAAATCAGTACGATTAAGTACGCCATGAGAAACGTCTTGCTCTCGTCGCCGCGATGCACGCGCTCGCACAGCTTGTAGTCGGCAAAGACCGGGACAATCGAATACCAGCCCGGCATCCCGAGCTTCCCATAGACCTTCCATTTGCCGGCGATGGGTACGAGCCAGATAAACACCAGCAAGACAACGAGAAGAACGAGCAGAGCCGATTCAATAGCATCGAGCATCTGAAACCCCTTTCCTACAGGCTGCCCATAGCCTGGATAGCCGACATGGCCGCAGGCGACAGAAGCACGCCGAACAGGGCGGGGAAAATCAGGAAGATGATCGGGATGAGCATCTTGGTGCCGATCTTGTTGATTACCTCCTCCAGCTTCTGCCTGCGATACGTACGCACCGTCTGCGCTTGGTTCTCGAGCACCTCGACGAACTCGGCTCCGGTCTGTCGTGCCTGGATAAGCGAGGCCACGAAGATGGTGAGCGGCTGCACGCCGGCATTAGAGGCGAACTGCTTGAGCGCATCGGTGATATCCATGAAGCGGGCGTTGGCGAGGACGTCGCGGAAGCCCTCGGCGAGTGCTCCCTCGGAGTTCTCCGCCACGGTGCGCACGGCATCGTCGAACGTGGAGCCTGCGGCCATCGAGATGGACATGAGGTCGAGCGCATTGGGCAGCTCGCGCTCGATGTTGTTACGCCATTCGCGGCGCTTCTGGAGCAGGTAGAGCTCGGGCAGGATATACCCGACCATGCCGCCCAGACCGCCCGCCGCAATGGTCGCAAGTCCGTTCAGCTTGGTGCCGATGAGCACGCCGACCATGATGCCGACGGCGATGCAGATAATCTTCGAGGCCCAAAACATCAGCGCCGAAATCTTAAGGCCGGAGCGCATGAGCGCCTCTCGCTGGCACTCCTCCTGCTCGCGCGACATTGCACCGAAAAGGGCAGACCCCTGGAACGGCTGGCCGAACTTGAAGCGGTCCTGCATCTCCTCGCTGCGCTGCTTGAGCGTCTTCTGGTTAAGGGTTCGCACCTTGATGCCGAATTTCTTCTGCACCGCCAGAGTGGTGCTGAGACCCGCCGCGAGCGACCCAGCGCCGATAAGGCCGATAGTTGTTCCGTCTACGATCATATGAACCACTCCTAGTCGGTCTTGATGTCGAGCATCTTGTTGGCGATGAAATAGCCGAGGACCTCGAGCAGGGCGCAGATGCAAATGACGACCAGTCCCATGGCGCTCGAATAGAATTCGCGGTACATGTCGTTGCCGATATAAAAGACAAGTCCCAGCGCGGGCGGCACGCAGACCATGAGGATGGCCGTGAAACGCGCCTGCGAGGTGCGGGAGCGCACCATCTGGCGCATCTCGCAGCGCTGCTGGATGGTGTTGCCCACCGAGTCGACGATGTCTGCCAGCGAGCCGCCCGTTCGCATCTGGGCACGGACAGCCGAGGCGAACAGCTTGAGGTCGGCGGAATTATTTCGCTCGGCCAGCTTGTCGAGAGCCTTGTCCACGGGCATGCCGCGGTCCATATCGCGACGGAGCTGTTCGAACTCGCTCTTGATGGGCTCGTCCATGTTCTCCGCGACGGGGCGGATTGCCTGCGACAGCATCGCGCCGCCGCGAAGGTTTGCCGAGATGAGCGGCATGGTCTGACCCAGAAGCTCCTCGAATCGCTTCTCGCTGTGCTTCTTCTTGGCAGACAGGAAGAACAGCGGCAGGAACGCTCCGAGTGCCGCGAGCAGCATGACGACGAGCGCGTTCATACCCATGACGATGCCGAGCAGGGGCGGCACCGCAGTGCAGGCCGCCCAGATGCTCATGAACTCGTTCAAGGAGAACTTCACGCCGCTGCCCTCGATATGCTGGCGTGCGACCTCACGGAGTTCGACGAGGATGCTGGAATGCTTCTTCTTGGAAACCTCTTCGCCCTCATGGTAGACGTTGCGGCGCTCGGAGAGGACGCGCAGCTGCCTGGAGACGAGAAGCGCCATGACGCACAGCGTCAGCACCGCGATGATCAAGGTATACGTGACACCGTAGAAGAAATAGGTGACTACGGTCTGGTCCATTGCTACCACAACCCTCCGTTATCGAACCAGCTGGACTTGATCTCGACTCCGTTGGAATAGAAGCGCTCCTTGTGGTCCTCGGAGACGATGCGCGAACCGGTGGGGCGGAACTCGCCCTTGATGCGCCCGTTGGAATCGATGCCGGTTTTCTGGAACTTCATGATGGAGCCGACGGTAGGCACATTGCCCTGCATGCCGCAGACCTCGCAGATGTTGTTGACGCGGCGGCTGCCGTCGGGGAGACGCTTGATCTCGACCACGAAGTCGACGGCCTCGGTGATGATCTTCATGATGGCATCGGGGGGCATGTTCGCGCCTGCTCGGCTCATCTGCACGAGGTTTTGCAGGCGGTCGAGGGCGGCGCGGGGATTGTTCGCGTGCGTGGTCGTGAGCGAGCCGTCATGGCCCGAGTTCATGGCCTGGAGCATGTCGAACGCCTCTGGTCCTCGGCACTCGCCGACGACGATGCGGTCGGGGCGCTGGCGCAGCGTGTTGATGACCAGCTGCTGGAGCGTGATCTCACCCTTGCCCTCGTTGTTGGCGGGGCGGGACTGGAGCGACAGGACATGGCTCTTCGCCAAGTTGAGCTCGGCGGTGTCCTCGACCGTGATGATGCGCTGGCCGTCGGGGATGAAGTTGGAGAGCGCGTTGAGCAGTGTGGTCTTGCCCGAGCCGGTGCCGCCCTCGATGACGATGTTCATGCGTGCGAGGACGAGTGCCTGCAGGAAGTCCGCCATGTTTTCGTCCATGGAGCCGTTGGCAATAAGCGATTCCGGCGTGAGGGCATCGTTGCGGAACTTACGGACGTCGAGCGTCCAATGTTTTGCGATACCGAAGGCCACGGCGTTGACGCGGCTGCCGTCGAACGGCGCCCCCGTGCGATGCAGCATGCAGTCGCAAAGCGGGCTCTGGTTGTCGCACCTGCGCCCGTCCGAGGAGACGATTCGCGCGATAGTCCTCTGGACATGTTCCTCATCGAAGAAATGAACGTCCGAGAGCGTGATTTTGCCGCGGCGCTCGACCATGACCTGATCGGGCGAGTTGACCATGATTTCCGACACTTCCGGGTCCCAGAGCAACTCCTCAATGGGGCCGAGCTGGAACAGGTCGTCTACGACGAACTTGGCCGCCTGGCGCTTCACGTCCTCATCCACGTCCTTGAAGGTTGGCGAGCGGCTGACGTATGCGAGAGCGCGGTCTTGCAGGCGCTCTATGCCGTCGGACACCTCTCCGACGAGAGCCACCTGATTTTGCAGGTCGTTGGCGCATCGCGACATGACCTCGGCGACGGCGTTGTCGTACATCTTATCGAGCATGTTTACTCCTCAGCCGGGGTATCATCGGCGTCCACGACAGGCGCGGTGCCGGAATCGCCATCGCTCTGCGCATCGAGGGCATCGGGGTCGGAATCGTCCTTCGGGTTCTCACTGAGCGGCTGGGCGGCGAGGCTGATGGAATCGGCGGTGCCGATTTCAGAGAGTTGCTCGGACGTCAGCTCAAGGGTGACGGTCGAGTAGCCGGCACTCTGCGAGGAGCCGTCGGAACTCTGGAGCGTGGCGTCGGTTGCGAGGACCTTGACGTTCTGGTAGGCGACGGTCTGCTGCGTGGAGCCGTTGCCGGACTTGAAGGTCGCGGTCACGGTGACATAGTCACCCGGCTTGAGCAGCGGCGACATGCTGGCAGCGGCATCGAGAGAGAAGGTTCGCGCGACATGGCCGGAAGCGAGCGCGAGCGAGATGGACGACGGGTTGGACGAACCCTGCACGGTGCCCATGGAAATCGGCACGCCGGCCGACAAGTCGCCGACGGGAGCCTTGCCGATAAGATCGGACTTGCTCGACCCATCGGCCGCATCGGCGGGCACGTAGCGCTTGGGCACCTGTGCCTCCTCGAGCATGTCGGCGGTGATGGGGGTTCCCGCCTTGATGGTCTCCTTGGGAACGACAATCTCGACCATGTCCGCCTGGCTCTTGGCGACCGTATCCTGGGCTACGGTGAACTCCACGGCCGCAAATGCCAGCGAACCGACCGCGACCGCAGCGCACGCACCGCAGAGCCAAGAGAGCTGGCGGCGGCGTTTCTCGGGCGTCACGATTTTTGCCGCAGGGTCTTTCTCCTTCTTGCGACCGAACGCGGGAAATCCCTTTTTCTTGACCTCCTCGCCCTCCAGAGGCTCAATGGGGTCCTCATCCTTCTTGTTGAACATGGTGTTCCTTTCCGGCGCCGCGAGCGCCTGTCTCATCGCTTATGGCTCCGGCACTCACGAGAGCTCCGCGAGTCCCTTGTTTATTGCATCGTTCAGCGCATCGGAGATATCCGAGGCCATGCTGAGCGTCGTATAGGTTTCTTGACCCACCGACTTGTCTGCAGACTTGACCAGCTTGCAGCCATGACCGGCGGAGTTCTGCCGCCAGACCTCGGTAGATGAATACGGGTTGATGGTGAACGTGATGGTGTTCTTGACGGGGACCGAGGCGAACCCGAACGTCTGGGCGAAAACGCACCTGTACGTGCCGGTAACCGAGACCTCGACTCCGATAAGCCTGTTCATGCTGCCGGACTTGGTTTTGGGTACCTCCCACGAGGTCACGGAGACCTCTGAGCTGCCGAGGTCGCGAAGGTTCTCCGTCAGGGAAGAATAGATAATCTCGTCGAGGGCGCGGGTCGAGTCCGTGGCGTTGAACTTGATTTCGTTGCTGCGCGAAAGGGCTGACTCCTTGGCGATTTCAATCGCATCGTTCTGGCGCTGCGATTTCCACCATGCACCCGAAGCATCGATCGCCAACCCCAGCACCATGACGAGGACGGCGGCGACTAGGACGAAAATTACGAGCGCCTGCCCGCGTGTGGTTCCCTTGCCGAATCGTTCCAACTATGCCACCTCCCAACGGCGCTCGACGGTGAAGCTCTGCCTCACGGACCTCCGGTAGGGGATACCGCCGTTTCCCGCAAGTCCGATACCTCGGCCCAGGTGGACGGTGATGTCGGCGCTGATGTCGAGATAGCTGGCGGCCGTCGTCTTCAGCTCGCTTCCGAGCTGCACTGCGGTGCTGTTGCCGAGGTCGGTGCTGCCCTTGTCCTCGAGATGAATCTCGGCGGAGTTGACCTCGATATCGTCCTCGGAAAGTCCCGAGGCGGCCGCGACGCAGCTCTTCACGACCCGCTTGGCATCCATAGACTCCCAACCGCTGGGAAGCTCGTCTGCCATATGCGACACCTGGTAGTCGAATGAGGACTTCTGGAAGGTGATGAAACCGAAGCACAGCACGGCCATCATCAAAAGGATGAGCCAGATGCCCGCAAAGGCGAACTCTACGGTCGTCTGGCCGCGAAGCTGATGGAATCTCATCGCAGCACACCTTCTTCCGAGGAGCTGCCCACCACGGTCGCCGTGGCGGTGGCGGTATTTCCCTTGCCGAAAAGCGAGGGCAGGAAGGTCTTAATGGTCTTCTTACAGGTGAACGCCTTGCTTTTCGTAACGGTCTTCACATCCGCAGTCTTCCAGCCGCTGGATTGCTTGACGCGCATCGTATAATCGCTCTCCGCAGTGCCGGCATCCTCCGTGCTGAAGGAGAACTCGATGCCTTCGGTTCCCTTGACGCAAGCGAGTACATGGGCCTTGACATCGGCATCGGATGCATCGGGCCGCTTCGTGTAGAACGTGGCCGCTTCGGTGGCTGCCGTGCGCACGCACATGGCGCTGCGGTAGTAGGCCGACCCGTCCAGCAATGCGAACAGCATAATGATGAGCAGCGGGGCGCACAGGACGAACTCGACGAGAGACTGCCCTCCGCATCGATGGCAATTTGGAAAACGTTTCATGGCATCACGCAACCAAGACGAAGGCGAGCGCAGGTAGGAAGGCGAGGGGAGCGAAAGGCAGCGCCGTATCCGATTTCCTGATCTTCAGCACGGCGAGGATAATGGAACACTCGGCCAGCAGGGCAAGGCATGCGGCCAGAATGGCGTTTGAACTGTACACGGCCGATGCGCCCACTGCTCCGATCAAAAGGACATCGCCTAGGCCGAACGCCTCTTTCCCGCAAACCATTTCCGCGCCGCAAGCTGCCAGATACAGGACCACGACAAGGCAGACCCCCTGGGCGAGCCTCTGCGGGATATTCGCGCCGCCGCCCATAAAAAGTCCGAAGAGGGCGAGAAAGGCGATGGAGTAGAGGTCGATGCGGCGGTACCTGAAATCATTGATGCAGATACTGATGAGTGTGGCGACCCAGAAGCCGAAGGAGGGCTCTGTCGAGGCGCTGGCGATGGCACCGGCGGCGACGCCGCCGACAAGGCCGACTCCCAGCAGCCAATCCGAACAGCCCGTATCGAAGCGGCCGTCTTCGCGGCCGCCCCAGAACTTATAGGATTTCTCGATACCCACGAGGTCTTCATCGCTGAAATCGCAGGCGGAGCAGGCGGCGCGGGCGACAGAAGGGCTGACGAGCCCCTTGAACGCCCCGTCGCGGATTTCCTCGACCCACTCGGCGTCCGTCTCAAGACCGTTCTCGATGGCATGGATCTGTGCGGTATCGACTTCCTCCGCATCACGCTTCTTCGCCGCGAGCGAGAAGATGGCAGCGGCAAGGATGAACGCCGCGCCGATACCTCCTATTACTCCATTGATTGCGGTCATAGGGTCCCCTGTCAGTCTCTGTCTAAAAAGAAAAGGCACCAGCCGTCTTTGGGAAACGGACGGTGCCGAAAAATGCAAGCAGCTCAGCCACTAGGCACCGAAGCCGGTACCGGTACCGGTGTTCAAGGTCTCGGAAATCTTGGTGAACTGATTGCGGATGGCACCTGCGACGGCGGGGCCGGCGAAGACGACGACGAGCGAGATGACGGCGATGATCAGGACGTACTCGATGAGGCCCTGGCCGGACAGCTCGCCGGCCTTGGCGGCGCGGAAGTCACGCACGAGCTTGTTCTTGAGCTGGTTCTTGGCGACCACGGCGCGGGCGCATGCGGAGTTGACGAAATCCATTGGATGAATCCTCTCAGTAGAGAACGATAGAAAGCGAGGGGCGCGCTCCCTCGGCGAACATAATCGGGCTCCGTCAAGCGAGAAAATATGTCGTGCCGCAGCGGCAATCACATTCCTTCATAACTTGGTGGTTTTTAGAGAACCGCCTGAAAGGGGAGCCATAAAAAACGGTCGACTGTATCGGCCGACCGTTAAAACACAGCTATTAGAATCATCTCGCGCTATTCGGGCTTAATGCCTTTCCCCTTGTCGCGCGACTCGAGAAATGCCTTCATGAGCGATTTGGCGCTTGCCAGATCGGAGCAGATGCCGACGAGCGGGCAGTTGTTTGGCTCTCGTTTGATGGAGATATATGGCAGGCCTTCCTTATTGACCAGAACGAAATACTTCTTCACGAAATCGCTTCCTATTTGTAGAGGTTGATGCCATCTGATTCAGGGTCGCCCTCGCCATTCGGACGAGACGCATCGACCTTGCCCTCTTGCTTTGTCTGGACTGAACCCGCAAATTCCCTGCGCGGGCGATGCGCAGGTGGCCTGAACTCGTCAAGCGAGACATCGAGCACCGTGGCGATCCTCTCGATATTCTCGAAGGAGGTCATTCTGCGACCCGTCAGCAGGCGAGTGATAATGTTCTTGGATACCCCAGAAGCCTCAGAGAGCGAACTCTGGTTCATACCCTTTTTTCTCATGATTCGCCAAATGCGAACTCCGAGCTCCTTGTCCCCGGATTCGATGTCACGTCCTGCGATTTGTTCCCTGCGGGTCACGTCTTTGTAGGTGTTCATAAGCAGCCGCCCGTTGAGTTGAGATTTTGCACAAGCCAAAACTTAACCCAGCCAGCCGTAAAAATTAAGTAGGGTCATTCTGACCCCCGCTCAATATGATTCCGCCCGTCCCGAAGATAACATCAGAGCAGAATCAACATACCGTACGATTAGAAACAGATCTGTAGCGGCAAACCCAACCTACAGCATCCAGTCGAACCCGTTCTTGCCGATCGTCTGGCGCATGTTACCGATTTGCATCTCGGTATGGGTGCCGTTCTCATCGATGACGGTGTTCATGCCTCCGAATCCTGGGATGACCGTCTTGACGTCTCCCGTGGTGATGTCGATTCTTTGGTTGCCGAATTGCCGCTCGAGGTGCAGCTTGCCGTCCGAGCCGATTACCGTTTGATACATAATCCGATTCTCCTATTCGACGTACTTGTTTCCCTTGCCGCAGTTGCAGTCCTCGCAAAGGGTCTGGAGGTTGTCCATAACCGACTTACCGCCGCGCGAAACGGGGATCACATGGTCGACGTGCAGTTTGACTCCATCCTCGCGACCTCGCCCACACCGCACGCAATGGAACCCATCGCGGCGAAGCACGTCGTAGCGCATAGCGCGGGTTACCTTCGCATGCTCGGCATCGTTGGCCATGCGGCGGTCCTGATATTCCAGCCGCCGCTTCTCCCGTTTTTTAACACGCTCCCGCTCACGCTTGGCCTTCTTGTGCTCGCGCCAAAGCATGTCGAACACGGTTTCTATGCCAAACAGGACAATGGCAAGCGTAAAGAACGGCATCATGGCATCCATCACTTGATCCATACCTATCCCTTCAGTATGTTGAGGATCTTTCATGCCAAACATACCGAATCCCAATGCCCACCCATAACGTACTGCCGCTGCGGCATCGCCGAGGAGGCATCACCAAAAGAAAAGCCCGCGCAGGATTACGCGGGCTTTTAGGCAAGAGTTTAGAAACAGAAAGCGGGACAGACGCAATACGAGCCCGCCGCAACGCGGCCGGCCGACGGATCGCCGTCGGCGCTGACAAGGAGGAAGGCGTAGGAGCGGTACGGACTCACCGATCGCTCCCACCAAAGGCTGCCAATGCCAAGACAAGAGTTGCCCGAATAGTTGTTCGTTACCTTGCCCTGGAACACCTCGTACTGGGTTCCCTCGTTGCCAATCCAGAGATAGTTAGACCAGCCGCTGTAAGGGGTCGCGACGATCTCGGAGTAGCTGAGCAGGAACAGCTTGTCTGATGTTGCCGTGACCGCGGCTGTATTCTCGTTCTGCTCATGGCCGCAGCCAACGTTGTTCGTGAGCTTCTTTACGACCTTAACCTTGGACTGGAAATCGGATGGCAGGAGGTTCCAGACCTCGCCTGAGTTCATCTTCTGGCGAAGTTCCGACTTCTCCCAACCGCCAGTGTTGTCACTTTTAGCGTTCATGCGGGATTTGATGTTCGTCGAGGTGGTTAGGAACGTCAACCCAGCTTTGCCGGAGCCGCCCGCGAGATCATCGTGGTTGATGCCGATAATGCGGTATTGCATCGTCTCGCCATTGGTGAGCTTGATTGACCACTTTGTGCCGACATCCATCGCGACTTTGGCCTTGGCATAGGCAGGAGATGCCTCGCCTTTTTCCGCGATGTCCTCGGCTACGGCCTTCTGCTCGTCGAGCGTCCAGTCCTTCGCGTCCTTGGCCACCGCCGCCGAGACGGTCGCAGAATCGGTTCCATTAGAGCCGCCGCCAGCAGCACCGCCCTCGGTACAGCCGTTCGTCCCGCTGTCAACCGTATTGCCGACTAGGTTGAACTGGTTTCGGATGGCACCGGAGACCTGCGGTCCTGCGAACACGATCACCAGGCCGATGATAGCCGCGATCAGAACGTACTCGATAATTGACTGCCCTCGGAAGCGGGTCGTTTCAGGAGCGACCCCCCCCCGAGGCGAAATTGCCGCTGCATGCATATGCGGCTCCCTTCGCTCAGGGTTGGTAGATACGAGCCAAGCGTAGGGGCGGCGCGGGGTTTTGTGGGGGGCCTTGCCGCCGCGGCACCCATAGCAACTAGGCACTACACCCAGAACAGCAGACGGGACGCCTTCCTCGGCGTCCCGCAGTGCAGCAACTTGTTATTATTCTCATCCTTCCAAGACACTTAGCTCCCAGCCTTCCCACCCAAGTCGTTCCCTCACCCCAAACCCGCATGAAAAAAGCCGTGCCAAGTGAAACCACCCAGCACGGCGCCCCAAACACGATGGAGGGCGAGACAGGAAAGCTGTAGAGCATGACCCTCCATCTGCTCAAGTATCCCAAACGGCGAGAGGCGGCAACCCCTCGTGCCGCAAAGGCACACCTCAACGCTCCAAGGCAACTTCCCCCTCAGCCGTCCCCGCCTGATCCCCGTACACCTCGGCCAGCTCATCGAGCGAGACAGATGGTCCGTCCTGCTCGCGGACGGTAAGCCCGCGCCGCTCATCCATGTCCTGGTCGGCGTTGAGCCTGATACGCCTCGAGACCTCGTCATCCGTTACGAAGTCGGGCAGCTGGTCGATGCAGACAGCCAGCGCGATGAGATAGTTCGTGTCATGCTCGTCGACGACCTCCTCAAAGACGTTGTAGGGAATCATGACGGCAGCACCGGTTGACCCCGCAAGCGTCTCGGCAAACCTTGCCGCATCATGCGCATCGTCAAGCGAGCCGCGGTCTTGAATCGCCTCGCTGCACGACCAGATGCCCGCCTCATCGCGGCTCCATACCGCTATCTGCAGATCCCAGCCGCGGCCAAGGGAAAGGTCTTCGACCGCATGGCAGTCGACGAAGATAGGGGAGCGCTCCGGTTCCTTCACGACCCATGCGGCGCTATGGTGTACGAGGTCTTCTTTAGCCTTCTCCAGAAAGTACGGCTGGTGGTGGGTTCCCATGTTGTCTCCTAACGCTCATCACTTGATAATTTGCACTCCGCGCCGCAACGCTCAGGCTGAATGACCCCATCGATCTCGAGTCCATCGCTATCGCGACCGAACTGTTCGTAAGAATCCTGCGTGATATAGATGCCGAAACACTCGGCAAGCTCTTCCTCGATGCCCAAATCCGCATCCTCCACGCCCACTGCACATACGCCATCGGGTAGACAAAGTTCCCCCGCATGCTTGATATCGATATCGCCGATTGCGCGGCCTTGGTAGAAATCGGTGAGTTGCAGCGTGTACCCCGGATGGGACGTGCGCGAGAGCATATGCGAGACACCGCGACCGCTCGACCAACAATACGCATCCATAGCGCCGTTTACGAGCCTCGAGATCATGCCTGTCTCCTTGACCGCGTTGCGGGCGATTGCAGCATCAGCCAAGGTGAAGTCATGGGAGATATATGCCACATCGATAAGTTCCTCGACGGGCTCGAAGGCGAGGGGGAAGATGTTTCGGTTGATATCCATGCGATGGCTCCAATTGTTCATCGAAATACCGATTTCCTAACGCTCCTGGCTCGAAATTTCGCGGGCATCATCTCTCGCATAGGATCGAACGGATTCCCCGCGCTCGGGCCCCTCGTCAACGCAGCCGAACCGCTCATACACATCGGGTGTGATATAGATGCCGAAACGCTCGGCAAGCTCCTCCTCGATACCCGAATCGGCATGCTCGATACCAACCGCACACACGCCATCTGGCAAACTGAGCTCGCCCTTGCCGGCATGTTTGACATTGATATCTCCCCACGCATGACCTCGATGAAAGATGGTGAGCTGGAGCGTGTATCCCGGATGGGACGTACGAGAGAGCATATAAGAGGTACCGCGCACGCCTGACCAGCAGTATGCGTCCATGGCTCCGTTGACGAGCCTGTGGATCATGACGGCCTCCTTGACCGTGTTGCGTACGATAACCTCATCCGCCGCCCTGAAATCACGCGACCTATATGCTGCCGCTAGGATTTTCCTGACAGGCTCGAAGACGAGGGGGTGGATGTTGCCGAAGTTATCCATGCGATGGCTCCAAAAGTCTATCTAGATGCCTATGCGCAACAGCTCCATTGCACGGTCGCGGTCGAAAGAAGCGGTGAGCTTGCCAAAGCGCTCGATATAGCCGATATGCTCGAGCCGCTTCACCAAGCGGCGAAACGGTTCGTACTGGACGCCTGCCTGATTCGACAGCTCTCGGATGGTGACGCGCTGCCCGACCGACTTCTCGAGGGCATCGAGAGCCGCCATATAGAATTCCCGTTCCGAGGGGGTCAACTTGAAGCGACTCGGATCGCAACGATCCGAAATCTCATCGGCGTCCGCATCGGCGCGTCGGTACGCCTCGGTCGGGATGTGCCGTCCCGCCGCCTTCTCGAGAAGGGCGAATACCCTGATCGACTGCAATGCGGTGAGGGAGAGGGAGAATTCGCAGCGTGTCGCACTCACGGAGCATTTCTTGACGATCAGCTTGGCGATCTCAGTGGACGGCACGAGATTGAAGGAAGAATAGCCGCCGTCCAGCAGGTACAGCTTGGCGAGCATCTCGACAAGCTCATCGCGGCTGAGCGCTATATCGCAGGAGCCTTTGACTATCATCGATACCTCCTATGCAATCGCCACATTGCCGTAAGAATCGAACTCAATGAGCTTCTTGACCTCAAGGGAAGTCAAAATCGACTCGAACGTTGATTCGACCGGCGCGGCCATGATGCCATCTCGAAGCTCAGCGCGGCTCACGGTATGGTCCCTGTTCTCGTATAGGTAGAAGAGAACCTGTTGTTCGGTCCTCTCGAAAAAACTGTCCCGTTCGTTCATTTGGTCTCTTTTCATAGAAGCCTCTCTTTGCCGAACAGAATACGGAGACACGCGCAGGCGCTGACCTTCTTGCCGCTGCGGCAGGTCTACCGGATTGGCGGAACCCTAGCGCCCCACAGACTGGGTCATATTGCCAATCTCATCGCCGACGCAGCACTCGTCCATGCGCTCGGCGATATCGTCCAAGCCCTCCTCGAGCCTGAACCCCTCGGGGACGTCCAGCGCCCCGATGGAGCAGAGCTGCGTGATGGTCAAATTAAGGTAATCCTCGCCGCCATCCTTGGAGAATTTGCCGAGCCAAAAAGGGGAGTTCTCTAGATCGGGCGTCTTGATGGCCATATCGATGTTCCAATCACTCGCCTCGATCCCCCTGTCCTCGAGAATGCCCGCCACATCGGAACGCTTCCATTTGACGGTGGCGCCTTCGATGATTTCAGGGTCGGCGATATCCCATGCGACCGATAGATCATCGACGCGAACGGAATCGCCCGTCCACTCGCCGGTCTTGCTGTCATATCCCTTCACGACCATAAACGGCTCGTCACCGCCGCAAAACAGTATCGCCGTCGAGCCGAACCTCGTGAGTTCGACATTGCCCCTCGGATCGGGTTTGATTTCCGTGCCTTGAATATCGATATCCATTTCTTCCCTCCTAAAATCCAGCTTTATCCCTGCCGCCGCGCCCATAGGGCTGCGCCGAATCGAGCTCGACGGCCTCCATGAGGTCATCGAGCGATTCCATCCTCCCGTTCCCGGAGAAATCCCAGCCGAACACCGTGCAGATATCCCGCTCGACGCATGCGACGTCGCCGCTCATCTCAGCCAGGCGCACGACAAGGTTCTCTGCAGGAAGACCTCGGCGCACCCGCAAGCGTGACATCTCCCGCCCGAGCTCGTCATTTTCCATGGCAATCACCCTGTCGCTCAGCGACTTGGCGATGAAGAGGACCTCATATTTCCCGTTGCCGTGTGCCATGCTCGGTGTCTCATCGAGGATGAGCTTGCCGCCTTCCACGACAAGCTCGAAATCCCGTGCATCGTCATCGAGCCGATATCGCCCAGCGGCGAGTTCGGCCGCGAACTCGCCGACGCTGCGCGGCTGCGCCCTGATGAAGGACTCGGTATCTGAAAACAGGTATTCGCAAAAACCCGAAGCCGAGTCCTTAAGGATGACGATGCATTTGGACGTGTCGATACAGTCGAGAAGGACGCGGACGTTATCGGTCTCGCTCGAATCGTAGAACTCGGCTTCGGATTCGAGGTCGCGACTGAAAGCAGAGCGGATGACGTCACACGCAAACCCGAGATCCGCGCAAAAATCCTCATAGGCGTCCTGGTTTTCGCCCGCCGCAGTGCGTGCACTGTCCAGAATCTCATCGGTCAGCCCGCTCGGAATTTCGACATCCGGAAAGTGTGATGGGTCGGCGATTCGTGAAACCGCCTCGCGTGCCCAACTCACACCGATGTCGTCGGCGAGCTCTCCCATCCGTGCCGGGCCATGTGCCAAGACTATATGCCTGTCGGTTCGGGTAGGTACCGCCGCGGCAGCCTTGGGGACAACGGCTGCGAGACGGGCGAGGTTGATGAGCTTATGGCTCTCGACTGCCTTGCCCAGTAGCATCTCGTAGCTTTTCTCCGATGGGATATTTCGAAGCTCGCGAACCTTTTCCGTGATGGAGAACAGGCTGCTCGGGATAGCGGAGATTCGAGCAGACGCAGTGTTGCCTCCATCATCTGAGAGAACGAGCTGCCCGTTTGACTCGGGGTAGAGTCGCTCGGAATCTCCGACGAGACTCGACACAAAGTCACCCGCCCGCGATCCGTCTTTCTCCGCTACCCAAGAATCTCCTCGGCGGCAGAGGAGAACCGCATCGGGTACCTTTAGGCCTTCGAGATTGTCTATGGGTATTTCTCGCATCGGCGCCGCTCCCATCATGTTCGATATTTCTGCGATCGTATATCCTGACTTTACGAACATGTATGGCAGACAACCCTTGCGGGGACAGAAATAGACTTGGAGGGCGACCCGAAATGGTTCTCCCTCCGCAATGCTCTGCCTTCCGTGCTCTAGAACTCGACATCCTCGTCGTAGAGCTCGGGCTCGGGCCCGGTGATTACATAAGGCTGTTCACCTTGAACCTCGGCCGCCTCGCTGCTCTTCACATCGCACAGATCATTCAGCGGCGCGTCCTCGCCGCCGCCCGTCTGGTGATATTCCAAGGCCGCAGCCTTGCTGCCCTGGCGCGATGCAGCGGCATCACGGTCCTCGAGCATCTGCTTGGCCTCGGCAGCGGCGGGATTCATTTCCTTGCCAGCCGCCGCGAGTTTGTCCTCGTAACCCTGGGCGTTGAGCAGGCGTGCATCGTAGGCGTCCTCGATGCCGGCAACCAAGGCACCTGCGCTGAACTCCTGCGGGTTACGGTAGTCATAGTCGAAGTTGTCGCGGGAATCCTCGCCGCTGACAGGATAGACGCGGACAGGCAATTCAGTTTTGAAGCTCGCCGTGAAGGGCTTACCGGACTGCGCATAGGGCAACTGCCTGTCCGTGAGGAACTTGCTCACAATCATGCCGCCGAGGTCTTGGTTGCCGACCATGGTGTGGGGAGGCAGCTTGCACAGCAGGAAGTTCTTATCGGGTCCGTCCTCAACGGGAACGGTCTTGACCTTCATATCGCAGGGCGCGAAGGTGAGTCCCGTGTATTTGTAGCTCGCGCTGCGCTGTAGCTCCGGCTTAGCGGCTTCCTTGCCCTGATAGGCCACCGACACGGCCGCTGCCAAATCACTCGGCATGATCGCGGGGTCGCCCTCGCCGGGATAGTCGATGCGTTGGTTGTTCTCATCGTACCTGAAGAAGCGCACGTCGCGATCGGAGCGAAATCCGTACTTGACCGCCTTTCCGGCATCCTTGTCCTGCTTCATGAACTCGCGGGCGGGCATGGAGACCTTCATGCCGGAAAGGTCCTTATCCCCGACAACGGTACCCTTCGGCATCGTCATGTTGATGCGCAGGCGCTCGTTGCCGTTACGATCCGTATACGGCTTCACACGGACATCCTTGTTCTCGAAGCTGATATTGATGTACTCGGGTTTCTTCGACTCGAATTCGTTTTCCATATCCTTCTCCGTATTCTTCTTATTCTTCTTATTCTTGTTCTCCTTGCCCTCATCCTCATCCTGCCCGTGGGTTTCCACAGCCTTCGACTCGGCGGGTTCTACCTCGCGAGCAGCCACCTCATCGCGGACGTCTTTGCGCTTGGATGCGGCATCGACTTCCGACTGCACGAGGTCTCCGAGACTCATTGTCTTGCCGGTGGGCTTTCTCACGGTCTCGAGATGGATACCGCCATAGCCGTCCTCCAGGGCGCGGTCGACCATGCTCTCGAGCTTTACGCGCATCTCGCTTCCCACGGGAAGCGACTTGATGGCATCCTGCACGCTGATCGCCGCATTTTTGAAGCCCGCGATGACCTTCTCGCAATCGGGGGCGACATCGACCTTCTCGACATCCTTCACGGGATGCTCCTTACGGTCGAGGGCGACCTCGCCGCGGACGATATCGATGATGTCGTGGTACCCGTAGTCGAGCTGTCCGCTAATTCGTGGCCTGACCCCGCAATCCCTGAGAAAGGACCTGAACTGAGCGAGGGTCTGCTCGGTAAGGCTGCCGCTGGGGACAAGCTCGTACTGGGCGGCATCCAGCTCAAGTGCCGTCTCGACGGCAGCGCGGTAGAAGGAGTCCTCGCGGTCTCCCTTATAGCCCCAGAAGCTATCGACCACAGGTCCGCAGACGATTACCACATCCAGATCGGGGTCGGTGGAGCGCCGGTTACGTTCGGCCTGCATGGACGCGAGCTCGACGCAACTTTCGAGGGAGCCGTCCGTGAGCCGGAACGCCTGCTCATTGCCGCTCAATGCAGCGAGTTCCATCTCTCGGCGGCAGGACGGTACGGCGGCGGTACTGTAGCCCATCTCCGCAAGGGCGCCTGCGGTGAGATTGCCGAGCGTGTTGGTATTCGGACCGTGCAGGTTGATGACCAAGGCCATGATGGCTCCCATCGTTCTCGCATTTCATATACGATTCAAAGTATGGGAGCCAATGGCCGCCTGATGATCTATGGGACGGAAGTAGAAAGTGGGTCGCCCGTCTTTACCGGTAGTCTCCCGCGACACCAAAAAAGGGGCGCAGCCGCAAATCGGGCACGCCCCTTTATCAATTCACCCAGCCTCTAGTAATTCATCAAATGCTCCGCGGCGTCGAGCATCGGCAAGCCCACGCCCTCCATGCTGTACCTCATCGATTCGGACACCTCGGTCTTCTCATCGCAAAGCGAATCGATGCTCTGCTCGCGTCCGACCGCCTTGTCGGGATTCATATACGGCTCGGTCGCCACGGACACGACCCTCGGGTTCGATGCCGAAACGATCCGGCATGATTTCGAGAAGCTCGGGGACTGACTGCGTGCTGATGACGTCGCTGCCGGACAGGAGCAAAGCCAGGCTGCCGAGGTCGACATCGTTGGAGCGATCCCGCTCGTCAGGGTCGATAAAGGTCGGCTGAAAGGCGATGGGGTCGACGACAGGCCCGCTGTAGGGGATGTCGGCTACGTTCTCGAATCCATGGAACAGCTTCTCGTAGGCAAGCTCGGACGGGAAGACGTTGAAAATGGCCGTCTGGGGGGCATCGAAGCCGTCCGGGACGAGCTCCGTAGTCGCGACGAGAAGGTTGAACTCGGGAAAATAGCTCACCGTCTCGCTCGACGTGAGCTTATCGAGTAGCTCCTTGGCATCTGCTCCGACCGGACGCTCCGATATCTCGGAAAGCGGCTTGCCGTGCGACAGCTCAAAACTCTCCCGATTCGACATCAGGTGTTTTTGATAATAAGAGGCGCGGCGTACCATATCGGGAATGCTGCCAGCAGTGATGGTCGAACTCCACGAGAACAGGCGGGACAGCATATCGATTCGGCGGTCGTGGAAGGTGAATCCATCGGAATCCTGCTCGTATGAATCGATGATGGCGATGGCCTTATCCCACCCGTCCTTGAAAACAAAGTCGGATACATAGTCCCAGCCCTTGAAGAACTCACCGCTGGAGATCTCGGATGCCGTGACGTTGAAGATGGCTGTCTCCCTGCTCATCGGCCCACGGAACAGGGCGGGGCTGGAAGTGGCTGCGAGAAGGTTGAACTCAGGGAAGAACGTCATGCTGTTCTCCTTGACGAGCGTCTCGAGAAGTTGACCCTTGTCCTGGAAACCATGGATTTTATACATGGCTACTCTCCGATTTCCGAATTATCGTGATTCTTATCTTCTAGACCGCGGTCTTCCGCATCGACATCCTGTGCCATAGAGGCGACCTCGCGGCGATTCTCGCACATATCGTCCAAGCTCTCACCGACCCCGACAATCTCGTCGGCGAACCGCTCGCAAAACCCGTGCGCATCATCGAGGTCGGCGCAGAAGTGTCCGTAGCCGCAGATATGCCCGTCGGTGAGAACCTTCACATCGAACCGCGCCCCCTGGTCATAGACGAACGAATCCTCCTTGACCTCGGTAATCTGGAATTCGGTTTTCACGCCATCATGTACCATGATGTACTCCTCGGCGGGCATATCGAGTGCCTTCTCGGCAAAGCGCGGGCGGGAGCACATCTCGGGGTTGTCCCACAGGTCATGGATGAAAGCACTTTCATCGCCCTCTCGGTATACAAACCCCATGGTCTCGAAACCGTTTTCAGGCAGATAGAACCCACCATCCATCTGAAAATCCGAATAGAGACTCTCACCCTTATCGGTCAGCTGGCGCATCTCCACGCGGGCGCGACCGTCATGGTGCGCACCGGTCACGAACAGCGACCCGTTCTCATCCCACATGCCGTCGATTTCGCAGTCGGCGAAGATGTTGTCCCCGCCGTGCCAGCTCTCAGACGTATCGACCGCTTTCTCGAAGTTCTCGTAGACGGTGATTCCGCCGCGCGGACCATTATAGAGACCGTTGCTGCCCTTGACGAGGATGGAATTCCCCCAGCTATCATTGGTTTTTTCAGATTGGTTGACGCGGCCGGTGCCGAAGAACTTCCCGAGCTGTTCATGTACCTCGCAGTAGTCATCGCCGACCATCTGGTCGAATACGGTGCGCTGTTTGGGTGCAAGCTCGGCATGTTTCTCGATGGCACGGCCATTTTCCACGTCGAAGCCCATCTTCTCAAGAGCCGATGCGATGTACTTGCATTCACGCGCCTCATTGGCAAGTGTCGCGCAATATGTCTCGCTGCAAATCTCGACATCGTAGAAGTTTGTGAGTGCCTCGATTTCGCTGTCTTCAAGTACTTGCCCCAGCGCGTCCATATTCTTCTCGCAGGCCTCCGTCAGGTCGTCCGCGCGGGCATCCGACAACCTGCGCCCGTTCTCCTTGAAAAACGCTGTCTGAACCTCCTCGGTGCTGGCACCGTCGGCGTATCTATAGTAGCCCTCGGCCGTTGCATACGCCGCATTGGCGAGGTCGATCTTATCCACATCGATATCGTTGAGCTTGGAGAAGGACAGCGTCACCTTCTTGTCCCCACGGCTCAAATCGACCTCGATAGTATCGCCGGAGCTTCGTACGGAGCAATCAACGGCATTGATGATCTCAATCGGATCTTCCGCAGTGATGAACAGCTCGACATCGGAGCTGACACCCTCAAGGTCATATCGGCTGGCACCCTCGAGCCAATCGATGATATCGTCGATGTTGTCGCGGGCATCTTCGAGCAGGCTCTCGTTGCTGACGGCCTCGAGGTGCCCATATCCGTTGAAGCGGTAGCAGTCGGCATCCGACTCAACGTGGCGGCTCTCGCTGAGAGCGGTCTCCACGTCCCAGCCGCAGAGCTTAGCGGCTTCCTCCACGGAATCATACGTATCGAAATGGCCGTACTGGTTTGCGGTATCATACGCTTTCGCGCAGTCCAGCAAATCGCTATCGCTTGCCTCGTTGAGCAGGTAGTCTTTCAAACCGATGCGGTTCATAGTTCCTCCAGACAGTCAGGGTGGTCACACTCGAATCATCGCGCTCGGCACAAGCTGGAAATCCCAACGGGACACAAGTAGCTCTCGTGATTGCGTAAACGACTTCTACATATGCGAACTAGATTTATAGCCGTATGTGCTACGAACCCTTCCTCATCCGCATATCCCCCTGCTTTTCCTCGTTCTTATCCTTCTTTTTATTTTTCTTCTTCTTATTCTTCTTATCCGTGTAGCTCGGTAGCGCCTTATGCGCCTACCGAGCTACACACCAAGCCGAACCGTCAACGGTTTGCGTCCCCACGCTCCCCAAGATCCTCTTCGGCATCAAGCGAAGCTTCTTCGGTCTTCGCACTAACAAGCTCATCGAGCGACTCAGTGGCCTCGGGCTGCGCCTCGAGCTCGGCAAGGGCATCATCGACCTTCAACTCAACCTCCAGAAGCGTGAGCATCGAAGGCATGGTGAGTGTCTCATCGCCGAAAACCTTCTCAACCGCCTCGCTGGGCACATCGAAGAGGTAGCCGTCCTCATCGCGGAGCGTATCGACACCGGCGGGAGCAAGTTCATGGAACGTCAGAAGGGTCGGCGGTTCGCTGAGGACCTTACACGCAAGGGCTCCGCCGCACTCACCCCAGTCTGCACCATCGCGTGTAAAGGGGTGCTCATCGGGGATTGTATCGGCATCGCTGAGAAGGAAATAATCCCGTTCCCCCTCGGCACCGTACATGCGCTGCACGGCGAAAAACACCTGGCACTCCGAAGGTCGCTTTCCCCGATCGTCCATGGGAAACATAATGTCATCCAATGCAGCGAAGCATGCATCGATGATGGCATGCTGAACTGTCTCATCGTCCTCCGGATATTTGCTTCGAATCTCACCACCGAAGGGCATGAAATCGTCCATCTTGTTCTCAATCTGACTCATAGCAGGTCCTTTCAAAGCGGTTTACCGCTTCCATACTCGATGTTTGCCGTCCACTGGCGCAGCAACGGGACAGAAGTAGCCCCACACCGCCAAGGCACCCAACTGCCTACTCGCCCTCTGTGAGCTTGCTTGGCATGATCGTCAGCAGTACCGCGCCGCCGCACTTGAATTTAATTTTCACGGGTGCCTGCAGGTCATCGATATTCCAGATGGCAATCCCGCACGCAGTCTGCCCCGGTTCGACCTCGACCGACTCGGGGTTCCGATAGTTGCCCTCATCATCGTACAAAGCCCCGAATTGCAGGGTATCTCCATTTTGCGACGCAGACAGCATATCGATTGGCGAGATGATCATCTTGGTGTCTGAATTGTTCGTCAGCAGCAGGTCGCAGACGAGTACCTTCTGCGCTCCGAGAGAACCGGACGAGGTTCCCGTCTCCGTTGAGGAATTGACCTCCCAAGACCCGCGTCCCAGGCGATATCCGACAACGCTGATATTCACCGAGGAATCGCCCAGTTCCGCACTCGCAGATTGAATGGTGTTTGATTGACCGCTCTGTATGCTTGCTCCGCAGCCAGCGAGACCCGCACCAAAACCGAAAACGGCGACAGCCGTCATTGCGGAAACGATAATTCGCTTCATGTCTTCATCCTGTCTATCTCGAAAGCCACTTGGGGTACGGCCTATGACACAATGATAGCACGGCGATAAATTGCAGAAAGATTATCGGCTCGCCGTCGGAAATGCCCACAAGATCTATCGCTAGGCGAAGTAGGCGAGAACCAAGCCGAGAACCAGACCCGTCAGGTTGCAGACACAATGCGCGATGATGCTCGAGCTGATCCCGTCGCGCTGACTGAGACCGCCCAAGACCAAGGCGCAGACAAGGGCATATGCCGACTGCACGACATTGAAATGGAAGCAGGCGAACAGCACGGCTTGGATGAGGTTCGCAACCCAGAACGGCAAGCCGCACCGCTCCAATGCCGCCAGCGAGACGCCGCGAAAGCACAGCTCCTCCGCAACCGGATCGATAACGCAAAGCCGTAGCAGATAGGGGAGTGTGATGGCGACCGTCGCCGCAGTATCGATTTTAGAGACTAGCGCGATAGTGCCGATTGAGACGGCTTGCAGCAAGACCCCGGCACTGACAGCGGAAAGCACGGCAACCACCCCGAGACGGCTGAATCCGAGCCCGAAAGACCGGTACAGCCATGCCATGGCCGCAAATACGGCCAACGACGAAACGGCATGCGCGATATCCTCGGGCAGACCCACCGAAAGGGTCATCAGCCCCGCGTCGAGAAGCGAGACACCGAACAGCGCGGGCGCGATGAAGGCAAAGCGCAGGGGGATACCGTTACCCTCGGACTCGGCTTCGACTTGGTTCACGCGAGCCTCCTCGCAAGCAGACGCCTACCGATGGCACGGCCGCCTTTCACGCAGGCGATGATACCGCCCGCTGCGAGCGCCGCAGTCGCGGCAAGCGCGACGACCCCGAGGGCGACCGATGCGGCATCGACTGACACCTCGTCCTCGAGGACTTTCTGTGCGATATAGCCGGAGAACCCCAAAGACCCCAGACATGAGAGTCCCGCCATGATGGCATCGCGCTCCGTGCCGTTCCACGATTCGGTGCGGGGGCGGATGGAGAACAGGAACCCGTCCTCCAAATCGATTGCATCGCCGACCTCAATTCCGTTCGTCTCGAACAGGGGGCGGATGAGGCGAAACGCCTCCCCGTCGGTCACATGTCGCTTGGCATCTGCCTTCCTGACCACGATAACCGTGAGTTCATTCATGTCATCCATTGCCTTACTCCTTGTCATCGAGGGCATCTCGAACGCCGCGGAAACGCGCTCGCCCGATCATTTCCTCTTGCCCTTCTCATCGAACACGAACTCGACCTTGCCCGACTTATCTGCAGCCAGCTTGAGCTTCGCACTGAATTCCTTACCGGTTTTCGACTTGAACCCCGAGATCTTCCCGGTCGTACCGCCCTCGAGAAGCTTGCCCAACTGAGCCGCCGTCAGCTTCTTTCCCGCCACGCTCTTCCAGATCTCGAATCCGCACCCTTCGGTTTGGACCCATTTCCCATCTGCGTCGCGCTTCCCCTTGTTGGATGAGCAGCTGCACGTCTTGGCCTTGGAGCCGCGGTCGATGACATCTGCACCGCATCGCGGGCATTTCCCGATGACCTTGGACCCAACGGGTCCCAAGCTGCCGAGCTTCTCGCCGTTTTTCTCCATGACCTCGATATCATGGACAACCATATCGGTGACGGAGTTCACCACATCGTCGGCATCGAGCTCGAACCTGCCAACAGCCTCCATCTGGTTGAAGAGCCTCTCGGTGGCTTCAGGCGACGCTATCTGACACCCTCCGAGCAATTTGTAAGACACTGCGCCGCAATCGGTGAGGGACAGCGTTCCCTTCCTCTCCCTCATGAGGGCGCGGTCCTCGTCCTTGGTAATCTCGGCGAGCGTGCTGGTGCGCGTGGCGCCAGTGCCGACGTTGTATTTCTCGAGTCGCTTGGTGAGCCACTTCATGGTCGGCTTCTGCGGGCGCTTGTTGGCACCTTCAAAGCAGAACGGTGACGCAGTCTTACCGAATTCGGCCGTGTTCTCCTTCTCGGCGCCCTCCTGGGCTTCCTCCTGCGAGGCATCGGAATCGAAAATCGCCTTGAATCCCCGCGACAGCGGTATCTGCGTCGACCCCGTGAACTCGGGAAAATCCTCCACGTGCGCCTTTACGAGTTCATACTCATAGTCCTCCGCGAGCATCGACAGGTAGTTCTTGGCGAGCACGACGTAGATATCGCGGGCGCATTTGCCATATGCATCGAGCGACCCAAGGCATGCGGGAACGTTCGGACCGGGACGGTTAGCGCCGTGCGCACCGCCCTCCTTGACGTGCGTCTTGCGGGCGGTCCTGTGGGAGCAGATAGCGGGATCGACCCCGACGACCGCGCAGATCTTGTCCACGAGGGGCAGCAGCTCATTGAACTGCTCGGGTGTGATCTGCTTGTCCTCGGTACGCGGATAGCTGACCACCTGGTCCTCATACATTTTCTGGTAGCAGGCCAAGACATCGGCGGGCTTGTGCCCGCGGCGGGCGAGGATGCCCGATAGCCCCGCAAGGTCGAGCAGCTTGCCGGGCGCGGTATGTTTTTTCGTCCTCGAGTCCTCGACCACATCCGACACATGGAACGCGCCTAAGTCGACCTTCTCGGCGCTATCGAAACGCCACTCATCCCCGTCCTCATAGGTACGAGCGAAGACGTTGCCGTTCTCGTCGCGGAAACGCGCCTCGAAGAACGGCTTCTTGACATAGCCGTTGTACGCCTCGAGCTGGTCGCCCGTGAGCTTCACCATGACGGATTTCAGGCGCCCCTCGCGCACGACCGTGCGAAACCCATGGTTGCGGGCGATGCAGGTCGCGGCACGCACGAACTGCATAGATGCGAGGTCCCACCGCTCACGCACGTGGGCCTTGACGAAGTCTCCGTCCTCCTCCATGGCCCCGAGCATCTTACGGCCCTTGAAGGCCTTCTGGACGCTCGCGGGAGCCTCGTCGGTGAAGTACATGCGGCTCGTCTTGCCGTGCCAACCGCACTTCTCGAGCGCCTCCCATGCCAAAAGCTCACCCTCGCCGGAAGGGTCCACATCGGTCGCGATGCAGACCTCGTCCACCCCGGCAAGCTCCCGCTTCAGCTCCGAGATGACATCGGAGCAGCCCTTGAGCACGCCCTTCTTCCAAGCGAATTGTCCGAGGTCCCAGGGCAGCCCTTCCAGCGACCATTTCTGCATGGCTTCGGACTGCCCGGCAGGCACCTGCTTGTCGGGCGGGAGCAGGCCCATGACATGACCTCGAAGGGCGCAGATTTTATACTGCACGCCGGCATAGGAGCCGGAGGTCCCGCTGAGCGCCTTTGCGAAGTTGCGCTTAGCACTCGGCTTCTCTGCAAGTATGAGAATCATTGCGGCTCCTTTCACGGGAGGGGAGGGTAGTAACTGGATTCTTCTTTTTACAGGCGCAATCGATATCTCGCGCTTTCAGCACGGCCCGGAGCATCGGCCCCTCATCGCTTCCCATGAGCCAGTCGCAGGGTACCCCCAGTGCCAGCGACAGGCGCAGGATGCATTCATAGTTCGGCAAGCGTGTCCCCGACAGGTACTTCTTGAAGGAGTCCTTGCTGATGCCGCAGACGCGGCCGAGCTGGTACAGGTTTTCGTAACCGCACGCCTCGGCGGCCCTGCGCAGACGCACCTTGAAACGGGCTTTGCGCAGGGCGACCGTGCGGTCGGTATCGGGATCGACCGCGACCATGGCTATCAGCCGCCGAGGGCTGCGCGGGCGAGCTGCGTCGATTTAGCTAGGGTCATGGCAACTACGCCACAGCAAGCGATGATTTTGACGAGCGTATGGGCGACATTCCCGATGCCGCTCAGGCCGGTTCCGATATCGCCGACGACAGACACGACCAGATAGGGGAACATGTAGAGGACCACGACCATTACGACGCCGGCGAGACAAAGCGAGAGGAACTGTCGGAGGTATCCCCATCCCCAGCTGCGGGTCTCATCGAAGCCCATGAGGGCGAACGGGATGGGTGCGAACATGGCGGTGAGGTAGATCTCGATGGCGCGGCCGATCATCATGGCGTACGAGATGACCAGGGTGAACTGTGCGACTATATAGGCAATGGCGACTTCGAGCAGGATGACCAGGCTTTCGATGATATTGCCGTCTTCGGGGAAGACGATAAGGTTGTCCTTGCTCCACCAGTCGGTACCGGCATTGGCTCCAAGCGAGCTGGCGGACGTGCTGGCGGTCTTGATGATTTCCAAGACGATGGAGTACAGGTCTTTGACGATTCCGACGCCGTTGCGGACCATGTACATCATGACGGCGCACCAGACGAACAGTGCGACGACCTCGCGGACCGAGGGCATCATGCCGCCGCCTTGGTCCATCTTCTTGGCAATCTTGAGGAGCTGGAGCAGCATGCCCATGGCGAGAAGGGTGGCGGCGACTGGTTTGATGGCACTGTCGGACACGTTGGTGACCAGGGCGGCGAGGTTAATTTTTCCACTCGTATTTCCCAGGAGATGGTCGAAGTCGCAGAGCAAGTCCGACGCCGATACGCAATTCTTTATATCGCCCAGCGTGCATTTGAGCATGAGGTTGGCAATGGGTTGGACTAAGGTTCCGTTGAGGAACTTCATGATGCCCTGACCGATGGCCTCGGTCCAAGAGCCGATCATTTCCCCGACCTTGTTGACCAAGTCATCCAAGCCGAAAGCCGCGGCGCAATGCGGGGTCAGCAGCATGAACAGCAGCATGATTCCGAACGCCAGCGCGAAAGACGCGCCCGCACGTCCGGCCGATGGGGACTTGATACCATCGAGCTTGCGCTCGACAGACTTTGCGGCCGCGACGAGGTGATGCTTCGCCTTGTTGAGGACGCCTTCATTGCGGGCGTAATCGAGGGCTTCGACCCTGATGGCGGCAACGTCCATCATTGGACATCGACCTCCTCGAACTCATGGGCGTCGGTGTGGTAGATGACGAGAATGCTCGGCAGGGAATCCTCGGCTGCGTTCGTGGCGTTCTTGATGCCAAACGTCAGGGTGCGGGTGGACTCGTTGAAGTTCTCGATGACCGTGCCGTCCCACGTCAGCTCGGTCGTGGTGGAATGGTTTGCGAGCAGGTATTCGATAACGGAGCGCTTGAACTCCTTGGTGCGACCGCCGATGGCCTTTTTGAAGTTATCGCCCTCGATGCCGTTGAATTTGGCGCTCTCGGCGCAACGGTTGTTCGAATAGCCGTTCTCATTGTGGAACATATCGCACTTGAGCTCGAAATAGGTGTCGTTGCCCTCGCCGGTGAGTGCAGCGGGATCGACCCTGCTGAGGGTCATGATGTGGTCATTGCCGGACGCGTCGATTACGGAGAAGACCTCCCAGCTTAAAGCTCCCGTCTGGTCGCCGGCGATGGTATCCACCGCAGTGATTGCAAAGGTCTTGACTTGCTTTTTGGTCTTCTTGACCGAGCCCTTGGACTCTCCATAAGACTCGGTGATGATGCCGTCCCTAATCGTCATCGAACCGCTGCCGTCATTTGCCGCCCATTTCGAATTCTCGATCTGCTCGACGATCTGCTTGGTGGCCTGGTCGTAGTCTTTGATGGCGGAGCGCTGGCGTTCGGTCAGCTCGGTTTTGGAATCGGCGGCATCCCCCTTATGAGATGGCTGCTCGCTTTTCTGCTCCAACTGCCCGTGCGCATCGGCTGGGGCGTCGTTCCCGCCGCCCTTCGCGACGCAAGACGTGATGCCGTTCATCGCGATGAACAAGACGATGCCCGCCGCGACCGCGACGACCGCCGTGTTGTTCTTGAGGAACTCCATGAATTTATCCATCCTGTCTCCTTCCCGGTCTGAGGTTTATTTCGAAAGGTCGATTCCGCCGATCCAGCCCCACTTGCAGCCGGTGCCGGCGCCGTAGAATTTGATGAAGCTATCGAGCGACTTGACCGTGATGGGTCCCTCGTTGCTCATGACCCTGTTGTTGCCGATATAGATACCGACGTGCCCGTATGTGAGTCCGGCAGAACCGGTGCCTGGGTGGGAGACATCGGCGATAATCATGCCCACCTTGAGCTCCGACCTATTGGAGCTATGGCACCAGGAACGGCACATATCGCAGGCATTGCCGCCGAAATAGCCGACTCCTGCCCCGCGGAAGACGTTGGTCACCCAGGCGGCGCACCAGCCCTGCCCGGGAGACGGAGTGGCGTAAGCCATGTTGACGACGGTTTGCTGACGGGCCGAAGCGCCGGCGACCTGTGGGGCGCCCGTGCCGCTGCCATGGTCTCCATCGCCGTCTGACGGGTTCGTCAACAGTTCGTAGTATCTGTCGGCAGCCTCATAGCGCACTTTCAGGCGGGGGATTCCCGCACCTTCCCAGCCATAGCAGAATTGCCTGACGGCATCCTTGAGGTCGGTGGAAGCCAAGAATGCTCGCTTGCTTCCTGATACCCGGGTTCCCCCGACGGGGTCGAGCGAGCGGTTCTCGGAGCCATCGGGGCCGTGCTCGGACCTGATGGTATAGGAGCGGCTCCAATATCCCCAGCTGTCGTGGTCCCAGAAGAAATCGAGCTGGACTTGAACCTCTGTCCAAGACTTGCCGACGGACTTTGCATAGTTCACGAGGTTCGTGTGGCGGCCGTTCGTCCATTGGCAAAGGCCGATGCCGTTGGCGTTCGTGCCGCCGCCTTCCTCCGAACCCGGATTCATCCCGCTCTCGGCATACATGTTGCCCATGATGGCGGCGATTTGCAGGTCATCGAGCCCCTTCTCCCTGAAGAACGATGCGACCTGCGATTCCACTTCGTTCATTCCCTGAACCTCCTGATCGGCGCTGCCGCCGGATAGAGCCAGCAAAAGGATTAGTACGGGAACGGCGGCGAGGATGAGCATCCCGAAAGTCGAGCCGCCGATAGCGGTCGCAAGCGAGCCGACTGCTCCGGCGAGGGCGGCGGCAAGTGACTTCAGGAGCGCTTGGAGCGCGGCGATGGCATGCCGCGCCGCCGCCTTGAGGCCGGCCGTGACCTTGCCGATGAGGGCGGCCTTCTGCTCGGCCTCGACGGCCTCGCCCGCCGCAGCCTTGGCCCTGGCGATGGACATGGAGCGGCGCTGCATCGATTTCGAGAAGGCGGCACGTTGCCCATCCTCAGCCGCCCGCGCAGTCTTCTTCTCGGCCTGCGACATGAGCTGTGACTTGCTGCCGCCCTTGGCTTTGGCTCGGGCTGCCTTGAAGTCCCGAGCCTTGCCGCGCACATAGCGGCCGGCGCGTACCGCCTCGTCCGCTTTCTCGACCCCGTCGAGAGTGCCTTCCTCATCGAACGCGAAGACCGCCGACTTGGTGGCCTCGGCGGACGAGGAGAAGAAGCCCCGCGCCCCGGCTTGCTTTCCGGCGGCCCTGCTGGCCCTGATTGAGCGGCCGGCGGAGACCGCGGCGCGGGCAGTGGAGCGAATGGCCGTGCCGGACACGGAATCGTCCCCGATGGATGCGGTGGCTGAATTCACCAAGGCATTTGCCGCAGCGGATTTGAATTTCGCGGCGGCCTTGGCGCGTTGCTCGGCTTTGGTGATGAATGCCGAGGCTTCCCTGTGGGCCGCGACCATATCATCCGAGGCCGCCCGGACGTGCTCCTTCTCGGCGACCACCTTTCGCGCGGCAGCGCGGACGCTATCGGGGGCATCGGCGACATTGGAAACGGTACCCGTCACATCGCTATGGTTGTCCCCACTGCGGGGCTTACCGATACGCTGTGCGGTTCCACCCGCGCCCCCGCGCTCCGCCTGGGTCATGAATCCGAAGTCACGGGAATCAGATACCCCGGCTCGCTCGATGCCGTCGGCGCTCGTTCCGAGTCCTTCCTTGAAGCCCTCGGCTCTCGATGCGGAATCGGAAAATGCGGATGCCTGGACGCCCGAGTTCCATCCCGAGGCGTCGAGCGTCTCCAAGGCGTCCTTCTCGGCAGCAGCGAAGTCCTGCTTAGCCTGCGAATAGGCGGCACTCGAGTTATCCAGGTTTTCCTGAATCTTCTTGCTGAGGTGTACGTCGCTCGCTTTGCCGCCGGTGAACATATCGACAGATGCCCACGATGCGGATGAACCCTGGTGCGATCCAAAACCGATTGCCTCCGATACGGCTTCGGTTTTTTCCTCCGCGCCGCCCGTGTTGGCGGCCATAGGGGAGCCGCCGCCAAAAGGTTGCTGACCTCCCTGCATAGGTGCCGAACTCTGCCCCGCACCGCTCGCGGACTTGGAAAATCCCGCCACGCCCGCATCATACGCGCCGGAGAAGGCATCGCGTGAATCGGCCTGCACGGACACGGCAGCGCCCTCGATGAAATCTCGGGAGCCGGCGATACCGGCCGCATCGATGCCGTCGAAAGAGGTCATCATGTTTCGCTGCACGGCGGCGGCACGGTCGGCACCGCCCGCAAACGGGGTGGCAGTACCTTGCTGCTCCATGCGGGAGGTAAAGGCGCTGGGAACCTGTTGGATTGGCTGTGCGGCAGTCGGGGCGACAGGACCCTGAAATGCCGCAGCAGCGAAATCCTGTTCCACGCCGCTTGTTTGCTGGCTAGGCCCCATCACGCCGTCGCCATAGGCGCCGGAGACAGCATCGCGGATAACGGTCGATACCGCGCCGGGCGTGCCGGCTGCATCGGCGCTAGCGGAATATCCAGAACTGGCCACATCGACATGGCGGGAGAAATCTGCGCCAGCCCCGGCTGTGCGTTGCAAGGCATCGTCATATGCCGCCGCAGCCTGCCGCTGGCGCTCTGCTGCAGAGGACATGCCCGCCGCGCCGCCGTCTTTCATATTGGACGGTGAACTTGTGTTTCCATGTTTGGAATCGTCTGGCAAGATGCCCTCCCTCCAGAATCGCTTGGGTTACGGCTTTGCAGTATCTGCCCGATGGCGGAAAGTGAGGCGGCAGTTGCCGCAACGGCAACTGCCCGTCTTCACATTTGGCTACACGTCCGAGCCGCTCTCAGAACTCTGGGAACCCTGCTTCGGATCGTTGCGCTTCTTCTTGCGGCCGCGGACGCGCTTGCGGCGACGGAACTCGTCCTGCGGGGCGACATTCTCGGCCGCACCGCCATGCTTGGCAGCCTCGAGTGCCTCGCGGGCCTTCTTCTCGGCCCACTCGTTCGGGTCTGTGGAGAACAGCTCGTAGAGGTGGTTGTCGGTCGGGAACTCGCCCTTAATCGGCACGCGGGCGGAGCCGAACACGAGAAGGCCCCAGCCACGCGGAGCACCCTCGTCGATGCAGGCGACCTCGAGCGGGGACAGTCCCAAGGCGTCCGCCCAGTAGTCGCGATCCTCCTTGGACTGCTTGAGCAGCATGATGAAATCGGAGTTCTTGACGATGGCGTTGGCGTCCTGGTTGCGGATCATGGATTCGGTCGACTGCGTGATGCCCGTCAGGTACATGCCGAACTTACGGCACTCGTTGGCGAATCGGCGGAAGTAGTTGAGGACCGACGGGTACTTGAACAGCGATTCCATCTCCTCGATATACAGCCATGTCCGACGTCCGTGGTCGAAGTTGCTGTACATGATGTTTCGCACCGTCTCGCAAAATGAGATGAGCGCGAAGACGAGCATCGAGTCCGGCACGTCCTTGAAGTTCAGGCCGACGGTGCGGGCCGTGAGGTCGATGTCGGTCTCATGGTTGAAGAAGTTGGAGTACCCGCTGACGAAGCGCTCATAGCGCAGGGCGATGTTCTGCGCCATAGGTTCGGGTTGGCGCTTCAGCTCCTCGTAGAAATCCTCGAGGATGGGCTCGCGCCCGCCCTCCATGTTGTATCGCCGGAAGATGTTCTCGACGCAGCGCTGGATAATGGAGCGCTCCTCCTCGGAGAATACCGTCATGGTCTCGTTGGCCGCTGCTGCCGCCTGCGCGATCATGGCATCGGCCTTGAAAGCCACCTGCGTGCCGAAATCCTCGGACTCGCGCCGCTTGTCCATACCGAGCGGGTTCAGGTGGGCATCGAGTCCGACTCCGAAGGAGGCATAGGTGCCTCCCGCATGCTCGACGAGCAGCTTGTACTCGCCGGCGCGGTCGAAGATGATAACTTGGTCGTCGGGCTTCGAGAGCAGCGTGCCCTCGATCTCGTTCTTGGCGAAGAATCCCTTGCCCGATCCCGTCTTGCCGGAGATGAAGCCGACGGGACTTGCCAGGTTGGCTCGGTTGCCGAACACGAGGTTGTTCGACAGTTTGTTCTGGTAGTACCAGCTACCGCCCTCCTGCTCGAGCTCCTGGGTGGCGAAAGGGACAAAGATGCACGCCTCCGACGTGGTGAACGGGCGCGAGATCTCGATGTGGTTGAGGCCGAGAGGCAAGATCGAGTTCAGACCCTGGCGCTGGCGGTACTCGAGGGTCTCAACCTGCACGCCCGCGGAGGACGCGACGTCGAGGATCTGGAGTACCTGCTCGGTCAGCTTCTCGGGACTCTCCGCCCACGTGTAGATGAGGCCGGAGAACATGAAGAGGTGCTGCTGCTGGCCTTGGAGCTGCGTCAGCAGGTCCTCGGTCTCCTCGCGGGAGTATCGCAGCTCAGAGGGCAGGATCGAGTAGTCGTAGCCCTGCTGCACGGCCTTCTTCTGCTCCTCGATGGTCTCGGCATCGATCCACGCGCGGCGGGTCTTGACGAAGTTGATCGCCTTGGACTTCTCCATGGGCTGGAGATACCAAGTCACCTCGATGGGCATCGACATGTTCACGAGGTTCGCGACGACCGTGTCCTCGAGGGGGGAGTCGTACTTGCGCATGACCAGCACCTGGCAGTACTTGTCATCGACCTTGAAGTACATGTTCGAACCGTCGGGCTTGAAGTTGATGCTCATCGGCGCGATGAAGTCCTTCGAGCTGTCGGGACTGTAGATCGACAGGTCGCGCTCGTAGTCGAACGTGAACTTGCGGTCGGGGCGCAGCAGGGACTGGAGGACGGACAGGCGCTCGAGACCCGTCATCGGCGTGACATCGCAGCGGATCTGCTCAAAATTGCCCGTCAGGTCGGTGTTGATGCGTGAGAAGCGCGTTCGTGCCTCGATGGGGTTGTTCGCGTGGATACCGATGGTCATGTAGCGGGATCGCTTGATGTTCGAGACACCCTCGGCGAGCTTGTCGGAGAGGACCTCGTTCATCGTCTCAGCGTCCTCTTTGAGGACGTCGTTCGCCTGGCGCGATGGGTCGTAGAACTGGCGGTCTCGGATCTGGTCATGGCGCAGCGGCGTGTTGACGACGGAGAACTGCACCGTGGTGTCGGCGGGGAAATAGTTGTAGATATCGCACATCGCCGCGAGGATGGTCTTCTGGTCGTCGTCGCGGGCGTTCTGGTAGGTGATGTCGTCGAAGGAAAGGGTCTCGGAGTAGTAGCCGTCCTCGACCTCGCAGATGCCGTTCTCGAACATTCGGTTGTAGCCGATGGCATCGACCACGTTCTTGGCGTTGTCTCGGCGACGTCGCTGCTCGGCGGTGAGCTTGTCGCTCTTGGAGCTGCGCTCCTTGAGCTTCTTGGTCACCTCCGCGGCGCTTTTCGCCTGCGTGCGCTCCGCCTCCTTCGCCGCGGCGCGGGCATCGCGGATTTCGCTGCGCTTGCCGGCGAGCTCGCGATCAAGCTCCTTATGCACCTTCTTGACATAGCGCTTGCGCTCGCGCTTGCTCATCTTCGCATACTCGGGATCGAGCTCGAAGCCGACCTCTCCCGGACGGCGCAGGCCGGCGGCGAGCGTCTCCATGTTCTTGAAGCTCTCGTCTTTATTTGCCATTAGTCGCTCCAAAAGTCTTCAATCTGTCTCTTGTTGGGGTCTGTGGTGTTCATCGGCTCGAGCGCACCGCCCGGCTCCCACATCTCGATGCCGTTGGTCTTGTAGAGCTTCGACAACTCCTTGCCGTTGCCCTTCTTGCGCTCATCCGCATACGCCTTCTTGAGGGAGTCCGCCTCGGCCTTGAATTCTCCGCGGTTGGTGGCGCTGACGTAGACCAGGCACTGCTCGTTGAAGTTGTGTGCGAGCCACAGCGGCGCGAACTTCTCGAAGTTCATGCCGTGGGGCGTATAGAAGCCGATGAGCGCGGCGGGAGCCGCGGCGAGCCATACGAGGTAGATAACGTCGTTGATGTCCACGTGGAACACGAACGTGCAGAGCAAGCCGAAAGCCAGGGCGCAGCCCACCGCCGCTCCGATACAGATGATCGTGCGTGCGGTGAGGCCGCCGATGACCTTGGGCTGATACTCGGTTACATCCTTGTGGACCGGTACCGACAGCACCCGCTTAGCCTCGCACCCAGCTGGTGTCGAGCGTGCCGAAGTACAGGGCTGCGGCAGACACGATGACGCCGCCGATCAGCGTGCCGACGCCGGCGGCGATAGCAGCGCCGTTGCCCGAGGCGCCGTTGTGGACGTTGATGCCGATGGTGACGCCGCCCCAGACGACCATGATGGCGCCCAGCATCTGGATACCGCCCTTGAGCAGGGAGGTGATGTTGCCGAGGATGCCGCCGGCGGAGTCGAGCTGGCCGAGCTGGACGGTGGCTACGGCAAGGGCGTGGTAAATCGGGTTCATGTGTATTCCTTTCAGGTGTATCGGTGCAGATGTGCTAAATCGACCAAGTAGCTTGAAAATGCCTCATTGGTCCAAATGCGCCGAATGTGTTACTATGCGTATGCGCCGATAAGGCGCCAGGGTGAAGAGGTTCGTGAGAACCGCTGTCATCTCCTGTCTAGCGCACCCATGAACTGTTTGGGGCCCGCAAGGGAATGCAGGTAGGTCGTTCGCGGCCGGGGTGCGCACCGCATGTCAAGGCGTCGGGCCGTCACGGGTCCGGCGCTTTTCTTTTTCAGGTGCTTCGGTAGACATGCGATCCTCCGTACCGGGTACAGGGCGGCGGCGTGCCGACCCAATGGACGCCACGAAGATACACGGCGCGGCCGAAATGCACCCACGTCTTGCCGCTGCGGCAACATCGTGGCATTCGCGCAGTTGGCGACCTCGGGCAGATGCGAAAAAGGGGCTCGCCGGAAGCTCCCGTGAACCCCTTGCACAGAATCAATAGAGCCGCTGTCTACTATTCCGCCTTGCCGGTTGAATCCGTATCGCGGGACTTGTAGTGCTTGCCGACCTCGGCATCCGTTCGGCCACGCAAAGGCGGCCGTCGGGGCATCGACTTGGATTGGCTCGCGAGGCGTGCGGAGTACTCGCGCTCCTCGCGGCGGCGCTTCTCGGCCATGTACTTCTTGATATCGAATCCGGGCGTATCGGCCATCAGCTTGTAGTTCGGATGCTCCGTGAGCGGGTACTTCTCGTCGACGATGGGGTTGGCGCCGTTGATGAGCACGACGCATTCCGTCTTGGGGAGCTTCGCCACCTCGGCGGGGTCGATGAGGGCGCGGCCGACGGTCTGGCCGCTCTTCGACCAGCTGCCCTGTCCTCCGTGGCTCTGGGAGTAGTTCTCCTGGAAGACGGTCTGCTGTCCGCAGGAATCGGAGATGAACTCGCAGGTCGAAGTCGTGCCCTTGTTGGCCTTGCCGCCGCCGAGATACAGGACGGTATCGCAGCAGCCCACGATGGAGTCGGCGGTCGCCTCGTCGTAGAGCTCGGCGAGCTGGGACTTGGCCTGCAGGATGACCGACATCGCGATGTTTCGCGAGCGCAGGACGGAGATGAAGCCCGAGATGTCGGCGGGAAGCGACAGGGAGCGGTACTCGTCGAGGATGAAGTTGACGGGGCGCGGCAGCTTGCCGTTGTATTTCTCCAAGGCCTTGTGGCACAGGACACGCACCGTCTGGTAGACCATCATGCCGTGCAGAAAGCCCAGCGTCCTCTGGTCCGTGTCGTCGAAGATGGCGAAGATCGCGTTCTTAGAGTCGGGATCGCCGAAGCGCTCGAGGTGCATCTGGTCCTCGCCGACGACGAGCTGCTTCACTTCGGCGGCGGTGAACGGCGCCAGGCGTGCGTTGCAGGTGATCAGAATCGACTTGAGCGTCTTGCCGGCTGCGGACTGGAACTTGCGGTAGTTCTCCAAAGCGTAGTCCTCGGTGGGATCGAACCCGCGCTTTCCGTTCTTGTGGACGTTGTCATACGGTCGCTTGTTGTCAGAATGACGGCGGAAGGCCGACGGGACGAGGTCGAAGCGCTCGCCGTCCGCGCCGGTGTAGACCGAGATCTCCTCCGGTGCGTCCGAGGGGGTCGGGTTCTGAGCCGCACGCTCCTTGACCTCGGGATTCTTCGGGTTGCGCTTGACCCGTCGCATGCCGGTCTCGATTTCGTCGAAGATGAGGTCCAGCGGGCTCTTGTAGTTCTCGTTGGACTCGGATGCCTTGGCCATCGACAGCAGTTTGAGAAGGCCGCCGATGTTGTAGTCCTGGGCGGGGCAGTAGTCGCGCATGAACGCGATGAGCGCCATGTAGAGCATCTTCTCGGACTTCTCCCAAAACGGGTCTCCCGAGCTGGACTTGGGAGGCGTCGTCATGGAGATGAGAAGTCCCGCGAACGACTGGATCTCGAGGTCGGTCCTGACGTAGTGGAGCGGGTTGTAGATCAGGGAGCGATCGGGGAAGAACGTGTTGAACGAGCGGATCTCATAGCCGTTGTTCGTGAGCATGTTGCCGACATCGAGCAGAAGGTCGCCCTTGGGGTCGGTGATGAACAGATCGGAGTTCATCTGGCACACGTTGGGCTTCACATAGTAGCGCGTCTTGCCCGCACCCGAGCCGCCGATTACCAGCACGTTCATGTTGCCGTCATAGTTCATCGAGAATCCCTCGCGGCTCCATGCGCGGCCGGTGTTCTTCGACAGGAGCAGCGCATTTGCAGAACCCTGCGGATTCTTGTCCTCGATGAACGGCGCAAGTTCCTCGGTGGTGGCCCACCGCGCCGAACCGTGCTCCTCGCCGACTCGGGTGTTCTTCTGCCCATAGACCAGGCACACCATGGCGATTACCCACGGGATGCAGACCCCGAGGAGCATGCCGAGCATGCCGGCGTCGTTCAGCAGCAGGCGAAACGGATGGGCGGCGATGTAGCCCCACATCTCCGTAGGAGCGGCCGTGAGGCCCTCGAGCATATCCGAATAGGAGCAGGCGCAGTCGACGAACCTGTTGCCGAGGTAGGCGAAGGGGAGGGTGGCAGCCGCCGCGCCCAGAAGCGGCGCCACTTCTTTCGTGACCTTCATTAGCGGTTCACCGTCTCGAGCGAGACGTCCTTCTCGGCTTGGGCAGCGGAACGGGAGGCGACATATGCGGCCTCTTCGCCCTTGTCGCTCATCAGCTCGTCGATGTTGCGTTCCTTCATGCTGACGGGCTCGTAATCGGGGTCGTCGTCGATACATTCGGCATCCGAATCGAGCTTGTCGGGCGTCCCATCCCCATCGCGGTCCTCGGCGGCATCGCGGATGCCGTCTCCATCGGAATCCCCGGTGCCGGGGGCATCCTGCCCGTCGGCATAGGGAGTGGAGAGGTCGCCGTTATGGGCATCGGGGCGAGCCTGGACGCAGTCCGCCGTGGTCTTGCTGTTGGAGATATCCTCGTGCAGCTCGGCCTTGCGGGTCTCGCGCGACAGCGCCTCGTCCGCATCGGTGGCGCTCAAATCGCTATCGGCCCGAGCCGCCGAAGCGGACTCCACCGTCTTCTCGGCCAGTTCCTCCTCGGCGATGGCCTCCGTGGATTCAGGTCCGGTCTTGCCGTCTGCGGCGCTGCCGGCGGGGCTCTTCTCGCCGCGTGTCTCATCGACATCATCGAGACTCGGGACGAAGGCCCCGCCATCGTCCGGGTCGCGCACATCATGGTCTGGGTCTACACCCTCATCTGCACGCCCATCGGCATCTGCACGCTCATCGTCTCCATGCTCGGGTTCGACCTCAGGCATCGGCATTTCGGCACCTATAACGCCGCCTGCCTCGTCATACCCATCGGCCCCATCTTCGATGAGCGGAGGTTCGAATTCCACGCCGATGCGGTCCTTGTAGCGCTGGCGCATGAACAGCTCGCCTCGCTCGGGCCCCATGGCCTCGATCTTCCTCTCCTCAATATGGATGGCATCCAGGGCGCGGTCCCTATCGCCGACGTTGACGATGACCTGGTTGCCGATATGGCGGGCGTTGATGTCGTAATCCTGCAGGACGGAGCAATAGTAGGCGGCGTTGAACGAGGATGCTTCGTTCTCGAATTCCCCGAAAGTGAAGCGGGTGCAGTTCCCATCGGGCAGGCTTTTGATATAGCCCTTGTCCGCTTTGCCCTTATCGAGCTTGTCGAGATTGATGATGCGGGCGGCATATCGATGGTCTCGGCTGATGTCGTAGATGGCATCTTGAATGGTGTGGGTGTGCTTGCCGTCGCTGTCCTTTCCGTCTTTCGGATGGACGAGGAAGTGGCCGACGACGGTGGAGTTGGCAAACAGTTTCGGGGAGATTTGCTTCAACTCGCGCAGGGTCGTCTGCGCTTCGGCGGGAGAATCGAACCAAGTCGTCGTATAGTCTTGCTTTTTCATCCCCTTGCCGTTGTTCGATAGGCCCTTGGCCGCCGCCTTGGCGTCTCGGGCTTCTGCTCGCAAGCGGTTCGACTCATTGATTTTGTTCCTGAGCATCTCCCTGCCGAACATCTCGAGTATGTTGAGCAGCTTGATTCCGGCCTCATCTGAAATTGATGGCATGTCCTCTACCTCCGAAGGTCGCTGTGACCAAGCCCAATGCTCAGTCACAGCGCAGGCTACATCGGAGGGAGAGGACCCCTTCGGGTCGTGCCGCAGCGGCTAGATTCAACCGTTTCGCATCGACTCAACGGGAGTGAAGGTACCATCTAGCGCCAAACGCCCATCGATACGGATTGACCGTGCTCGTTTTCGGCGAGGATGCTGCCGTCGGACTTGTAGATGAGCTTCTTGACGAGGAACTTCTGGAATCCCGACCCGAACGCGACGGTGGTCACCTCCCCGGGGAGAAGCCCATGGGGCAGGGCGAGGCTTTTGACGCCGTCGGCTTCCTGCAGTGCGGCCGAGGCCCCGTCCGCACGCGATGACTCATCGGCGAGCTTCATGTTGACGCGCTCGAGTTCCTTGGCGAGCCTGCTGGAATCCCGCTCGGCCGCGCGTGCGCGGCTCTCGGCATCAGTTGCTCTCGCGGTGGCTTCCATCAGCTTGGACTCCGCGTCCTCGAGGTCGTCCTTCAGGTTCGAGCACACCGAAAGCTGCTGCCGCAAGGCACCGACCTTGCCCTTGCAGCTTTCCAGGTCTTCCCGCAGAAGCTCTGCGGCTCGCGCCTTCCCCTCGGCTCGGTCGGCTCGCTTGCGCTCGGACTCGACGGCGGCCAGCAGGCGCTCCAATTCATCCTTGTGCGACTCTTGAGCGGCGCACACGACCTCTTCCTGCTTGGCCTCGAGCGCCTTCTGAAGCTCCGCGATACGCTTTTCGTATTCCGCCGCATCATCTTCGAGCTTGCCCTGTGCCGCCTGCACCTGCTCGCGGAGCCGTTCCTGCCCGCGCACCAGCTCTCCGATTTTCTTGTCGTAGTCATGGCGCTGGCGGCAGTTCTCCTCCCGCGCCGCCTGAAGGTCCGCCTTGATCGACTCGCTGTTCGCCTGCACGGCCTCAAGGGCTGCGGCCGCATCGGCTCGTGCCTTCTGGGTCTGTGCGAGACTTTTACCGAGGGCCTCGTTTTCCCGCGCGAGGTCGCCGATCTTGTCGGCGCTCGACTGTTCGCTGTCGCGCAGGTGGCTGGCGCCTTGCCGTTCGGCCTCGAGCGAGGACTCCAGCTCCTCGATCCGGCTCGATGAATCGCCGAGCTTACCCAGCAGTTCGTCCCGCTCGGCCGAAACCGTATCGAGTTCGGCTTTGGTCTGGGCGACGGAATCGTGCAAGGCGGCGTTGTAGTTCTCGAGCCTCTTCATCTGCTCGTCGGCGGCGGCCTTGAGCTGCCAGCAGCTTTCCCGAGCCTCCTCGAGCTGCCTCTCGCGGTCCTCGGCCTGGTTTTGGAGGGTAGACATGTCGAAAGTCAGTTCACTGGCGCGGTCCTCGGCCTCCTGCGCACGCGCGATAAGCCCGTTGACCTCATCGCTCGACATCCCGCTCATGCTCTCCAAGCGGCTGCGCAGTCCGAGCACCTCCTGGCGGAATTCCTCCTTCTCGCTGCGTTCGCTCTCGAGCTGTTCGTTGGCCTCACCGAGTCGCTCCAAGAGATTTTGCGCCTTGCTCCGCTCGCCGTCTAGGGATTCGAGCGTCTCCGCATTGATGCGCTTGAGGTTCTCAATCTCATCTGAGGCTGCGGCGTTATCTGCCGCAGCCTCCATCGCCGCCGCCATCTCGTTGACCTTGAGCTTGAACTCGGCGCATTTGCGCTCATGCTCTTGCCTAGTTTCCGCCAACTCGTCCTTCACGGCCGAGAGTTCCGCCAAGGCCGAATCGCGATTGACCATGGCCTCATTGACGAGCCTTCTGGCCTCGGCGCGGGCGGCCTTCATGCGCCGTGCGCGGTTACGTGAGCTGTGAGCCGCCTTGCAGGGGGCGTCTGCAGGCAATTGTCCCATTGCTTCTCCAATCCGAGCTTAGATTTCAGACATTTCTTCGATATCCTTCGGTACCTCGATGCCCTTGACTGAGCACATGTAGCGAAGGGCCTCGCGGCGGCTCTTCGCGCGGGGGGCGATCATCGCCGAGTGGTAATCACCCATGAACGTCCAGATGATGCCCGAGGTCGTCTTGTTGGCGGTAAGGCAGTACTTCCTCGCAAGTGCCTCGGCTTCATTCGCGCATTCCGAATCGTTTTCGGGCGCATCCTCGTGGCTGGTTACCGCAGATTTTCCGCTGGCCGCTCGGACCTTCTTCAGGTAGAACCTGAAGCCGTCCGCGCGGCGAAGCCAGTTGAGCGGGAACATCGCGTAGCGCTTGAAGGCGGCCGACCCGCCTTCGGAATTCTGCGTCATGAGCTCATCGAGATAGAGGTCCCATGCGTCGCATATCTCATCGGCATCGGCACCCGCGCTCATGGCATCGCGGATCGCGTCCATGGTCCTCTCGAGGAAGATGCCGTCGCAATGCTTGGGAGACGAGTCGGCGATGAAGCGGGCCGCATAGCGGACCTCGGCGCTCCAGTCAGCAGCACCGTCCGAGCCGTCACTGCTGCCCGTGCCTCCACTGACGCCCTCTCCACAAGGCATATCTCTCTCATTGGGATTATCAGAAGAATAAGAAAAATAATTATCATTATTATTTCTTATTATTATTTATATATACGTCGGTTCCCCGATGAGGCCCGTGTCGCTATCCTGCGGTTTTGCTGCATCTCCGCAGCTAGATAGCGGTGCTGCAAATTCTTCCGATTCGACGGATCCGCAGGTCGCGCCGATACGACGACTTGGCGCATCGGCGCGACAAAATGACGCATCGTTGTGACAACTTGGCGCATCGTTGTGACAAAATGACGCATCTGCATGACCTGCGGATTGTTGAAAACTCGAGTTTTCAACAGCCGAGATGTGACAAGTTGGCGCATCAGCCTGACCTGTGCTTTGTTGAAAGTCGAAATCGAGGATTTGCCCGCCCAGCGAGGCGGAAACGGGCATCGTCGCCTCAATCGCGGCATTGATTTTCTCCTGGACGGCAAAGTAGGAGCGCGGCGATTTCATGCCGTTCGCCTCCCTGCCGGTACGGTACAGTTCGTTGTAGCCGATGAGACCCGCCTTGCAGAGGCTGTCGAGCGCACGCTGGACGGAGCGGCGCGAGATATACAGATCGAGGGCGAGCTGGTCCTGCGTGACGTAGTAGCCGTATGCCGAATGATGGCTCATCGAGTAGATCTTGGCGTAGACCGACAGCTCGGCGCTGGATGCCTTGAGACCCAGCCCTGCCGGGTCCACCATCCAGTCGAAAACGGTATAGAAATTGCGATCTAGGGCGTTATCGGGACATCTTGTCGTAGGCATTGTCATCGACCTCGCCTTCGCTTGATTCGCTTGTCGGCTCGATATCTGCAGAACTGTCCGCCGCACCGGCGAGAATCGACTCGACGGCATCGTAATCGCACTTGAAGCTCATGGATAACCCGTCCTCATCCATGACGGCGCAGACGAGCCCCTTGGCGGCAAGCTCATTGAGTGCCTTGAAGACGCGGGCGATGCCGCCCTCGCGGGAGCCACGGCGAGCGGGGCTCCCCTCATTGAGAGCCTGAGCGATGTATTTCGAGGTGATGCGGTCACGGGCGGGGTCGTTGGTGCAGTCGCGCTCGAAGATGAGGGCGAACACGATCACGCGAGGCCCGTTGAGCCCGAGCTTGTTCATCCAGCCGTACTGCTTCCAGTAGGGCTCCTGCTCCAGGCGCTGGCGTGCGGGGTCGTTGTGTCCGAAATCCATGATAGTCCTCCTATTTTGCTATCGACATGACTCTGCTCCGGCTGTTTCGGCCGGAAGGCGTTTCGATAGGAGAGGGAGAGCTGGGTGACTGCTCGCCGACGCATGCGACCCAAGTGCTCGGCTCGTTCTCGCCGACATGGGTGCGCTCGATGTAGCCGCGTTCGGACAGATCGCTCAGAACACGCCTGACGGTCGTGACCGATGTGTTGCTGAGGAACGCGAGCTTAGGTTTTGAGACGCTGAGGCCCTTTTCGCCCGCTTCGCAGACCAGGGCGAAGATGATGAGCTCGTTTCCCGATAAATCGAGATCGCGCATCATCCACGGGTCGATGGTGAAACTCATTTGAGATCACCTGCCAAAGTGCACGTGCATGGCGAAAAGACCCCGAAGGGCTTGATACCCTCGGGGTCGATAGCTAACAGATTGCACGGATAGGCGGCAGCGTTCACAGCTGCACGCCCAGCAGGGCGGGTCATGCAGTTCATCTCCTATCGTCCGGCTTGGGGAACCGGTATGCTTTGATTTTGTGGCGCTATGCCGAGCTTGTCAACTAGGCATTTTTGAGAAGGGTCTTGAGTAGCAGCTTGCCGAGCTGGGCTTCTCCGATCTGGTCGATCAGTGCTTCGTCCACCTCAACTTCGTCGTTTTTCATAAGAGCCGCACTATCGGGCGCACCTGCGCCCAGAAGGGTCTCGCCTCCGAAGATATCCACGCCGTATTTTTTGAAGAGCGGGGCGTACTGCTCTTTGATTTTCTCCCTCGCAAGGCAGCGCTCGCTCACGCTCTTGTAGAGAGCCTCGTAGCTGATCCCCGCGAGCTTGAAGATATAATCGCGGTTGAAGGTGAAGCGGTTTTGGAGGCGTTGGTACTCGACGGTATCGGCGCGACACATTGATTGGAGCTTCGAGCGGCTGCAACCGAGGACTTTGGCGGCCTGGTCGGAGTTGAGAACGAGCGGGAGCTGCAAGAGCTCCTCATCGCTGAAGGATGCGGACTTGGCGCTCTTTTTGACTGCGGTATTCATCACGCTACATCTCCTCCGCGACAGACGCGAAGGATGGATTTGCCATGCGCTGCATCTGCTCCTCGACGGCAGAGTCGAACGCGTCCAAAAGACGGGCGGCGCCTTCCGCGGGCAGCATCGCCCTCACAAACACGAATTCACTAGCGGTCGGTTCGCGAAGGAAGTTGCACTGACAGTCGAGAAGCTCGGCCCCGCCGACCGATTCATTGATAGCCGTGGCGAACAATTTCGTGTCCTCGACGTAATCCAAGAGGATTTTGGATGCGGACTCCAGTACAGGGTTTGCGGTCATCATGTCTCCGTAACTAACGAACTACTTGGGGCATAGTTGATGAATGTGGAATGGTATTCCTCATTCGTAGCTACGAGCGAGATATTAACTCTTTTTTCTATTCTGGGCAATATAATTTGGAATCGTAATTTACATACGTGGAAGTTACCTATTTGCGCGATTTATATCTACATACGCGAAAATGACTTCCAAATCATGTATTCTGTAGCCGGGTAGTAACCTGATCTACAGATAGGGGAGACCATGACCTTCAAGGAGATTCTTGAGAAGTACGGTATCACGGCATCGGAACTCAGCCGCAGGTGCGGGGTTTCGACTTCAACCTTGAGCACCTTCGTGAACGGCAGGTCGAAATGCCAGAACATGCAGATCTCCACGTTTCTGAGGATATGCAAGGGCTTGGACATTCCGTTTGAGACATTTGTGGAAGACCTGTTCGATGGTGAGGAGGAGAACCCAGGAAAGAAGGCGCTTCTCTCGGGCGACGAGGAATCCCTCGTGAGCGATTTCAGGGGCTTCAACGCGCAGGCGAAATCCTGCCTCATGCGCGTATCGAGCGCCATGAAATTGGATCCCACCAACATGCAGAGAAATCACGAGGTGCAGGTCGAGAAGATAGAGCCTGATGACGTGGAAACAAATCCGGATGGCGCAGGGGAAGCCGATTAGCTCGCCAGGCGGCACCGGCGCTTTTCAAGCTACAGCTACCGAGCTACATATGTAGCCATGTAGCTGCATAGCCGCCTACATGACGCTATACAGACATATCGAGAAAGATAGGAGTTCGATACCATGGCTGGGAAAAAGCCCACCGCGGCTCCGAAAAAGCAGGTAGCGGGCAAGGACCGCCCCTACTCTAAACTGGAGTCGCTCATCAAGGGATCCGGATACTCAAACAGCCAGGCGGCAAACCTTGCCGGCATTCCGGTGAGCACGTTGACGACGATTATCCGCCCTGAAACCGACTTGGGAACGGTCCGCGTCTCTAACTTGCTCGCCCTTTGCCGGGTCTTGAACATAACCATAGAGCAGCTCTTCGACACCGAGATGCCGGTAGCCGACGACACCGATGCCCCTGTCGGGCAGAGGCTTGAGTTGGTCACGCTGTTCAATCGCCTCAATACCGAGACCCGCGGCGAGCTGATTGGCATAATGAGGAGCCTTGCGAAAGACCCGAACCGCCTGATGGTCTGGCCGAGCGAACGCGACTGACCGATTTTACAGGTAGCCGTGTAGCTCGATACTCAACTACACGGCTACAGAGCTACACGCCTACCTAGCTGCCTGAATACCCGTGCTACTTCAGGCAGACGACATACCACTTGCCGCCGTCGGCGATAATCGACCTGCGGTGCGTCCTGTTCCCGCGACCGATGACATAGACATCGCGGACATACGCGAACCTGCCCGCGGTACGGGACGGGCACATGAGCGGCGCACCGCTACTCGAGATGGCAAACCTTCGCCCATCGGGCCAGATGATGCATGTCGGGTTGCCGCCCGCATCCTTCTCAACCGACACCTCCACGAGATTCAACTGATCTCCAACCATTCGCCCTCCACAAGACAGACATCGCCATACGCCCGCGAAGCCGCGGGCTTTATTGATTAAGCGTCCCACGCGGCTACCGTCCACATGGGGCGCTTGCCGCAGCGGCATGCTCCACGCTCATGTCAAGCCACGGCGATGGCGCTCGATCGGCCTTTTCCTTCCATCGCTATGCATCAAAGCCGGCTACACAGCTACACGGCTACCGTGCATGTCACGTAGCCGACTACCGAGCTACACGGCTACAGCCAAGCCGATTCCGCTGCTAGACGGCGCTTTACGAGGCAATCCCACGCAACCTTGACCGCCACCTGCTGCCGCTGCGGCAACAGGTGAATGGCAATGCATGGATTGGCGTATTTTCACGGGGCTAGCAAAACCTCCGAATGGAAGGAGACCTCGATATGCGCAAACGCGAGGCAAAGAACAAGAAGACGATTTTGAAGCCGGCGGTGACCATGGCCGTGACTGCAGGCCTCATGCTGTCCCCGGTCATGCAGACCATGGCATTTGCCCAGACGGCATCCGCAGACGGCGATCAGCTAACCACCCAGACCGACATCCAGAAGGTCACCGAGCAAGCCGTAAAGGATGCCAAGGCGACCATGGATCTCGCCAAGGGCAAGCTGGACGAGGCAAACGAGCAGCTCGATACCGCGAAGGCCGCCATGAATGCCGCACAGTCGGCACAAGCCGACGCCCAGACCGCATACGATCAGGCAACCGCCGACGCTGAGGCAGGTGAGGCCGATGTACAGGCCGCGTCCGATGCCAAGGCTGCAGCCGACCAGAAGCTGACCGAGGCCAAGGCCGCATATGATGTCGCCGCCGCAAAGCGAGCCGACGCTGCAAAGGCTGCCGAGCAGGCTGCTGCAGCCTACGAGGCCGCAAAGGCGGGACGCGCAGGCGCGTTCGAGAAGATCGAGACCACCAAGCAGGTATGGACCGACGCCAAGGCAGCGGTCCATACCGCGAAGAAGGCCGTCGAGAAGGCCCAGCAGGGCGTCGACGAGGCCGAGGCTAAGGTTGCCGACCTCGAGCAGCAGGTATCCGATGCCCAGGCGGCCGAGGATGCCGCCCGCAGTCAGCTCGATGCCCTCCAGTCCGAACTCGACCAGGCAAACGCCGAGCTTGCAGACGCCCAGAAGACGCTCGATGAGAAGCAGGCCGAGTTGGATGCGGCGCAGGCCGACATGGAGGCCAAGAAGGCCGATTGGTACGGCAAGGTCCACGCCTATCTCGATGCCTTCGGCAAGTGGGGCGATGCCGCTATCCAGAAGCTGACCCAGGCTAAGGATACCGCCCAGTCCAAGGCGGCAGATGCCCAAACCGCCCTCGACCAGGCGAACGTCAAGCTCGAGGCGGCCAAGCAGGCCGTCGCCGCCGAGCAGACACGTCTCGATGCCGCGAATGCGGCCGTTCCCGCCGCCGAGCAGAACATCGAGAGCGCCAAGGCCGCGCTCGCTGCCGCCCAGGACGAGTACGACCTCATCAAGTCCATCGCGGACTCGCTGCCCCAGTACCGCCAGAACCTCGATAATGCCCAGCAGAAGCTCGAGCAGGAGCAGACCGCCTATACCGCGGCAGCAGATGCCTACTACCAGGCTCAGGTCGCAGGCACCGCGACCGAGGAAGAGTTGACCTCCCTCATGGACGCAGTCAATGCCGCCCGCAGTACCTTCCAGCAGGCGCAGGACATCTACGACGACATCAAGGCCGCTGTTGACGAGCGTGAGTCCCAAGCCGCAACGCTCGGTGATAAACAGGCCGCGGTCGATGTTGCCCAAAAGGCAATCGATGCCGCGCAGGCCTCCTACGATGACATCGTGAACAACTACATCCCGACCTGCGAGGCACAGCTCAAGACCGCCAAGAATGATCAGGCGACCGCACAGCAGGCCGTCACGACCGCAACCAACGCAAAGGCCGCAGCCGACAAGGCCGCCAAGGATGCGTCCGATGCGCTGGATGATGCCCTGAACCATGCCGGCGATCTCGAGCAGCTGAATCAGGCTCAGCTCGAGGCGAACAAGGTCTTTGCCGACGCTTCCTCCAAGTATCAGGGCTTGAAGCCCGGCGTTGAGGCTGTCGCAGGTGCCCGCGACCAGGCGAAGGCCACCGCAGACGAGAAGCAGGCCGCCTACGACCAGGGCGCGAACGAATTCAATGCCGCGCATGACAAGACCGCTCAGCTCCAAGGCCAGCTTTCCGATGCCCAGACCGCCTTGGTCGAGGCCCAGAAGTCCCTCGAGGATGCCGTGGCCGAGATTGACGTGAAGAAGGGCGAGCGTGCCACCGCGAAGGCCGCCTACGAAAAGTCCTTGGGTGACTACGAGGATGCGGTTACCGCCGAGCAGAAGGCGCTGGATGCCAAGGAGGCCGCCGATGCTGCCCTGACTGCGGCTCAGCTCGCATATAACGAGGCTGAGACTGCCTACCAGAAGGCCGCCAATGCTGCCGCTACCGCTGCCGCGGGCAAGGACGAGGCGGAGCAGGAGCTCGCCGAGCTCAAGGCCGCTGCCGACAAGGCCAATGGCACGTTGATCGAGGCAACCGCCGCCGTCAAGCTCGCTCAGGGCGATGTCGACACCGCTTCCGCCGCCGTGGATGAGGCTCAGGCCTACTACACCGCGGCCGCCCAGGACTACAAGAACCTCTCCGATGCCTACGAGGCTTCCAAGACCGAGAATGGCAACGGCACCACCGCCGGCGGCAACACCGAGACCGGTACCGAGGGCGGTAACGCCAACGGTACCGGTGGAGCTGAAACCGACCAGGCTGCGGGCGCGAACGGCAAACAGGCTCAGGGTGAGCAGGCTCAAGCTGCTGCCGCTTCCGACCAGAAGGCCTTGCCCCAGACGGGCGACTCCACCGCGCTCGAGGTGAGCGTCATCTCCGGCATGGGCGCAGCCGCGATTGCCGCAGCGGGCATCGCACGCCGCCGTGGCCTCCATGCTGCACTCTAGATCCTAGCGGTCTAGACCCCAAGCCCTTTCCCCTTGAGAGGAGGAGCCGCCATTTCGGCGGCTCCTCCTTTTTGCTTCACTGCGTAGCTACACGTCTACCGAGCTATCTTGCTACACGACTACGGAACTACAGAACCATTCGGCTACGCCGCCGCCACAAGATTGCATTCGAGGAGACTCCCTCATACCAGATGATCACTTTTCTTATTCTTCTTATTCTTTTCCTCATTCGTCTGGACAATCGTTTGGCAATCTCGTCTATGCGGCTATGTATCTACGTGCCTACAGAGCTACCGAGCTACATAGCTACACGTCTACTGAGTTGCGTGTACACATGCAGACCGTTGACAAAAAAGAGCGCCCCGGAAGGCGCCCTTTGAATTCAGCTGGAGTTCCGTCGTGATGCCTGATTCTTATCGGCCGCCGCGATGCGCTTGCCGATCCACCTCATGACGGGGACCGCCATGGAATTGCCGATGGCCTTGTAGCGCGGCCCATCGGGGCATTCCTCGGCGGGCTTGCCCTTCCATCCGATAAGCGTATGCCCATCGGGGAAACCCTGGAGGCGTTCGCACTCGAGCGGGGTGAGCCTGCGGACGAGCATGGGATTTGCCTCCATGATCTTGTCTGCGGTTTCAGAGGCAACCATTGCTCCATCGCCACCGCATTTGAGGGTCGGGCAGACGTTGCGGCAGATTGCCGTATGTGCATTGAGGTCGCCCATGGCGATAGGTTCGCTCCCGCTGCCGGCGGCAACCATATGCGGATGGTTCGCCATCAGCGCGAAGGCGGGATCGCCGTCCGCACCGATTCCAAGGGCCGTTCCGCGCCCGAGCTTCTTGTCACGGGTTGCGACTTGCTCATTGATGGGATAGGTACCGCCGGTGCAGACGAAGGTCGTCTGCTTCATGCCCGGGTTGGCGGCAAGCGCCCCGCTGATGGTTCCATCGCCGACGATACGTACCTCGTTGCGCACGTTCTGCGCGAATCCGAAGGGCGACAGGACGCTATTCTCGCGAGCCCAGACTGCAGGACCGGATGAGGTATCGAGGGTCGGGAAGACATCGGACATGCCGACCCCCAAGCCGTTACTGCCCGAGTGGGCGGTCTCGCAGACATATGTCTGAATATTCGTGCCGTCCACCACCACGGGGGCGTCGTCCTTGCCCATATGCGCGGTAAGGCATCCCGCGATTTCATCGCTGATATGGCAGTGTGCCTGCGTGCCCGTCATGCAGACGATGTTCTGACCCCTATCAGCGCACGGTGACGAATCGCCTCGGGCCGTAAGGCATCCTGCGACCTCCGTGCCGTACTGTGACATCGCCATATAATGTTGGCCGGTGCCACTCAGAGGCAAGACTGCCGGTGCGTGCCAGTCAGCCGTGAGCGTGTTCGCCTGTTCCTCCGCATAGCCTATTGTGTTGGCGCGGGGCGCAGCGGAGTACTTGAAGCCTGCGCACGCAGCGCTGCGTCCAGCTCGGCGGGCAAGCTCCTTCCTCTTTTCACGGCTCGATTGAGGATTCCCTGACAGGCAGTCTGGCTCAAAGAGAACCTCTGCGGGGGATTCGGCTCCAAGATGTCCGACAAGAAACAGACGGCGGCGTCGCTGGGCCACTCTGAAGAATTGCGCGTCCAGAACTCGCCATGCGAGACTATACCCGAGTTCATCCATTTCCCTAAGCAGCTGTCCGAAAGCCCCCCCATCTTCGCTCGTGAGCGCTCCTGGGACGTTTTCCCATAGAAACCAGCGAGGACGAAGTTCCTGTACGCATCGAATGTACTCGAACATAAGGCCGGATGCGCCTTTGAGGCCTTCGCGCTTACCCGCCACCGAGAACGATTGACACGGGGATCCGCCAACAACAAGGTCGATAGCTCCATCGATTTCTTCCTTCCAGTCGATTTTTGTGATGTCTCCGAGGTTGGGGACATCTGGCCACCTTTCTGCCAGCACGGCGCATGGGAACGGCTCGATTTCCGAGAATGCCACCGGCTCCCAGCCGAGCGGCTCCCAGGCGAGCGTTGCCGCCTCGACGCCGGAAAAGATGCTTACATAGCGAAAGCCCAAAGGGTCCTCCTGACCGCGAACCTACAACGGTTCCCAGTCTCCGGCACCCCGAAAAAACCGACGGAGTCTTGCCGCTGCGGCAATTCCCCAGCTAAATCGCTGTCTACCGACCTATATCAAAGTGAGGTTTTCGCCCTATGCGGCTACATTTCTACCGAGTTACACAACTACATACCTACCGAGCTACACAAATAAATAGAAAGCCCGTAGCTCGATATCTACTTTGTCCGATAAAGTAGATCTTGACTTATATGTACCGAATATGTATCATGTCAGTATGATTAAGAACGGATACATAGAATTCGAGTGGGACGAGCGCAAAGCCGCCGTCAACGTGAAGAAGCACGGAGTGAGCTTCGAATCGGCGGCCGATGCGTTCTCGGACCCATATGCCCGCGTCTTGCCAGATGCCAGGCATTCAGACTACGAAGAGAGGTTCTTCCTGATAGGGATGGACTTGGAATCGCGGGTGCTGACGGTCTGCCACTGCGAGAGACACGGCGGCTCGACCATTAGAATAATCTCAGCGAGAAAATCGACGAGGACAGAGGAACGGCAGTATTGGAGGTATCGAAATGAATAGCAAGGACGAGATTATGGAGATGCCCGCCGAGGTCGATTTCTCCGACAGCATTCCAAACCCCTACATCGGGAAGGTGCGCCGTCGCGTTACCATGAACATCGACGGCGAGAACATCGACTATTTCAAGGCGGAAGCCGCCCGCACGGGCGTGCCGTACCAGCTCATCATCAACATGTTTCTCACCGAGTGTCGCGAACAGGGAAAGCATCTTGCATTCTCCTAGCACACCGGCTGGTGAGTGACGCGGGGTGATAAGGCGAAGCAACACAGGTAAATTATCCAAAGGGTTGTGCCGCAAGCTCGACCCTTTTTCATGTCATCCCTCGATACCTACTGCTATCCCGGATCAACTCAGGCTCTGGTCTCCCTGCGCCATACGCCAGTAAAATTACCGACTAATAAGCTACGTGACTGCGCATCTACCGAGCTACACGGCTACATAACCACAGGGCTACACGCCTACATGCATAGCCGCCTGCCCGTGTAGCTACCTATCGCCCTTATAGGCGGGGGAGTGCGACAGCATATTCCTGAAACTCTCTCGTCTCCGATTGAGATCATCGAGTTCATGGGCGAGGGCGGTCTTGTCCTCGAACAGATCATCCAGATTCATTTCCTTATTCGGGTCCAGGCCCATGACCGTGTCCATGATGACCGGATAGGATGCCCGGAGGGCATCGGGATCGCCGAAGCTGCGGATGATGAATCCGAGGCTGTCGCGGCTGGATTCGAGCAACTGATCGTTGACGTAGAGAAGGGTGTCGTAGCCTTTTGCCGATGCGTCTTTGCTGAGCATGGCCACGATGGGCATTCGCTCACCGTATGACTTCACGTCAACCTTTTCGGGCTTAAGGAGCTGCAGGCTACTCGGCACATAGCAGGATGAGCTGTGGTACTCGGCATTTACCTTTAGACACCCGATGGCGAATTGAGCCGCATCGCCCGATATCCAGATCTCGGCGTTGACTCGGGTCGACAGGGGGTTGACTTTGCTGACATGGGTGGCGGAGCTGGCGAAGAGATTCATCATGCGTGCCGCTAGGGCCTTAGAGGGGAAGTATTGCGAGAGCGAACTTCCCAAATCTCGCGGCGTCAGGGTTCCCGCGAGGGCCTTCTTGTATAGAACCCACGGTTTGACATGGCATTGCCCGATATCTATGCCGACGAGATGGTTGAAGCGTTTCTTTGAAAAGGCCACTTCGAGCATGCGGGTGTTGCCTTCCTCTCCATAGCAGATAAGGAAATCCTTCCCGCAGAGATTCCGATCATACCCTTTGGCAAGATTTGAAATTCGCTGCACGTCCCTGTTGTCGGCTTTCATGGCGTCCTCCTTGTCTTTCTGACAAGGATTGCCTGGACAGCGAAAACCCAGCGAGTCATGCCGCAGCGGTATTTGGCAAGCGCGAACCTGATGCCAAAAAAGAAGGAGGGGCGCGAAGCCCCTCCTTCTGGACACCCTATATCCCGGTTCCCTGCCTGCCAGTCTGCTCTCCCCGAAAGCATCGGGGCGCTGCGGGGTCGAACCCCTATACATGGGAAGTTCTATCGCGGCCATGCCCGCTATGCGTGTAGACGCACACCACGCCAAACGTCAGGTTTACCAGCCGGGGCTGAACCCTCTCTCGAGAGCAAGGATATTATAGCATCTACAAACCCGGAATGTTCTGACACATTTGAATACAATCGAACTACCCAGCTACACAGATACACGGCTACGGAGCTACAGAGCTACATAGCTACGCATGGGGAAGAATACGACTATCATTTCGCTGTCCATACCTTCGGCAAGATCACGCCGAGAGCACCGGCATTGAATTCAGTACGGTCGGCAGAGGTTGAGACATCCCAATTCGTGCAATCGAGCATTAAGGAGCGGCAATTAGAGAAGGCGCGGCGGGCGTTTGTCATTTTTGAGAAGTCGAGTTCGCCGAATTCAACGCTGTCGAGGGCGCGGCACTCACTAAACATTATGCCGATGGAGGTCGGAGATCCTTTCCATCCAGCGAAACTGACGGTTTTAAGCGAGCGGCACGCGGTGCACATCGACTCAATGTTAGCAAGGCGTTCGACATTCATCCCCGAGAGATCGAGGACTGTCAAGGAATCACAGCACCAGAAGGTGTGTTGCCAATTTACGCAGTCGGACATGTTGAATCTCTTGATATCGACTGTTCTCAAAATAGAGAACAGCTGGAACCAAAAGCTCATATCATGCGGCTTGATGCCGTAATCGACAACGGAGACAGACAAGATGTCATCGTGACGCTTAAACCAAGGACAATTCGTCGGACCGTTGTTAGCAGAGGTGTGATCGGTGTCCCAAGTTGCTTGATACGTTTCCGTCTCGAACCCCGTGTACACCTCAGTCACCCTGCGGTTATTCAGCATGTCACCGACTTTCGGCAGACCCTTACGTTTGTAGAACATAAGGCTGTGGTCGTCCTTCGAGTACACGGCGAACGCCATCCCGTGTACGGGGTCCACGATGTCGGCATCGGTCAGCGACCCGTTGCCGTCGCCAGCACCGCCCGACTCCCAACCCCCCTTGTTGGTCCCGTCACCGAGCGTTCCCGCCACGAGATTGAACTGGTTCCTGATGGCAGACGAGACCCACGGCCCCGCGATCAGCACCACCAGGATTATGATCGCGATGATCAGGACGTACTCTACCGTCGACTGCCCCTTCGGGCGGCGGGTAAATCTACGAGATACCCCCCCCCTCGAAAGGAAATTCCGCTGCGTGCATATGCGGCTCCTCTCGGTTTGCTTTTACTGTTGCTGCAGAGGATAAGAGTGAAATAGGCGATTGATCAGACAATGCCGCAGCGGCAATCAACTATCCTGCGCTACAATAGAACACGCGTTCGTTATAGATTCCAAAGGAGTGCCGCATGGAGCAGAGCGAGAAGTCGATACGTTTAGTCACAGCCCTCGTCGAGTGCCGCCCCGACGGCGAGTACGTCCCATGGGGAATCAAATGGTACGACGGCACCGTCTACCCGTTCGACCGCATCGAGTCCTACAGCTCCCGCTCGTGGGCACTCGGCAGGAACAGGCAGTCCGAGTCCTGGCGCGTGGTCGTCGGGGACGGTACCTGTCGAGACATCTGCCATTACAAAGACAGCTGGTATGTCGTTCACGACCCCGACAATGACGTGCCTGCAGATCGCGCACCGGAAGGACCGTGCAAGTAGCACAGTCGCACAGTCACACATTAAGTCTGCGGGCAGTTTCTGATAGCCGCCGCGAGCGCTTCGGAGAGTCTCGCGATTTGCCCTGATGCATACTCTACTATTAGCTCCGACTCAGCCATATCCCCATGAGCGGCGGCATCGAGCAACGCAGCCAGCCCACGCATCTCGTGGTACACATCGAATACCCTGTCCTTCATTTCCTCGTCCATGTAGCCCTCTCCCTGCGTTGACCTCGCTAGCCCATCGGCCGAATCCTACATAGCGAAGTCTCCCACAATTCCCGAAGATCGCTATCCTTTGGCCCAGTGACGAAAGGGGAGATATGGCCAAGGGAAACCACAGCTTCACCGAACAGGATATCCGTAAGCGCTTCGGCGCCATCGTCGGCCATACCGTGGCCGAGGTCGATACCGCCGGCGTCCTCACCGCATCGGCGGCGCCCCGCAACAAGGGACGTATCGGCGCTGTCATCGAGCAGTCGGTACTCGGCTACCCCGCGGACTCCGACCGCCGTCCCGATATCGTCATCGACGGGCAAC